>JAEEGG010003842.1_pt1 | contig 37122 bp, 32 predicted proteins | sample 9134161 | NCBI WGS metagenome assembly JAEEGG01 (sample SAMN16246543, study PRJNA631951) | gut metagenome | biome: gut microbiome; feature: rumen; material: CR-attached | host: Bos | place: Iran: Karaj | collected 2018-10
AGCCCTTGATTTACAAGGGCTCGCGAAGTGCGGGAAACAGGACTTGAAGTCGGAGGCAGCTGTAAATAATGCATCTTTTTGTATAATCTGGTACAAAGTTGGAATCGAATCAGACAAAATCGATCAATATCATACACTCTGAGTAAACCCTGGTTGGGGTGGAAATTGGGGTGGAACCAACAACCGGAGATGATCTGCTGAGGCACGCTGTTGAAGGGGGCAGAAACAAGCAAACTGATCAACAAACGTAACAAAGGAGGTCATCACCATGGCACAGATGAAAAAGGAAATCATCGAAAACGGCATTCATTATACCTTTCACGGAGACTATTATTTCCCTGCTCTTGAATTTGCTGAAACTCCCCAACAGGGCATCGGCCGCTATGGCAGGATGCGCAAAAGCTACCTTGAAAAGCATCGCCCCGGGCTGTATGAGCGACTCATCCTTTCCGGAAAGCTGTACGAGCACCTGGCGGAAATCGATACCTGCTGCGCTGATCGGATGGACCGTATGGTCCGACAAATGGCAGATGCTGAAGGCATCAGCGAAGAGATGAAAACAAGAGATCAACTTGCTTGGGTCAGATGCATGAATAGCATCCGGCAGCGGACAGAAGAAATAATCCTCAACGAACTGGTCTATGCATAATCATGCTCCACTTAGCCGTCTCCCTGGAGGCGGCTTTTTCGAATGGCCCGTTCTAATGCACTCTGCCAGTACGAATCCCGGCACAACGAGATTGCGATCCAAGTATCATTGGGATAGAACAAGCAAATAATACTCCAGAATACTGGAAATCCATGCTGTACTGAGATATAATTAATTGTCTCTTATGTGCAATTTCAATCTGGCTGTCAAAGGAGTATGGATCGTGGTCAAAAACAACGTTGAGATCGATATAAAAGTCATGTGCATTGAAGCCGGGACAACGCAGGCCAAACTGGCGCATGAAATCAGTACTACGCCCGCCTATGTCAACCGGGTGATCCGGCAGAAGGAAACAGTCGTCAATAAAACCTTTACCAGCATGGTCGAAGCCTTGGGCTATGATATTCAGCTGACTTATGTAAAACGGACTGAAAACGGACAGGACGGTGATCAGCGATGAGCAGCAGAATTCCCAGCCTGCCGGAGGAACTTCTGTCTCTGATCCGGCATGGAGAGAATTATCAGGTCGAATACAAGGAAGCCAGAACCGATCTGCCGAAATCCCTATTTGATTCCGTCTGCGCATTCTCCAATCGGGAGGGCGGCGATATTTTCCTGGGCGTTCACGATACCGGCGTTGTTTTCGGCGTCGATCCGTCGGCCGCAGCAAAGCTCATTACAAACTTCGTCACGCTGGCCAACAACAAGGATAAGATCTTTCCGCCGCTCTATCTGTCAGCCAGAGAGTACCTTTTCGTCTCTGATGGCACCTTCTCCGGCGTGGACAAGAAAGGCAAAATGATCCAGGAGCAGGCCGGCGAATACCATATCATCCACATTCACGTTCCCGTCAGCCCGTCAGTCGTTCGTCATAAAGGGCGGATCTTTGACAGGAATGGCGATGCGGATATGGACATTACCGACTTATCCGACCGGGTCTTTCAGTGCTATGCCCGCAAGCAAAGCACCTATTACGTAAACAGGGTCTATCCCCATTGGAGCGTATCCGATCTCCGCGCTGATCTGATCGACAAAGCCCGGGAGATGGCGATTACCCGGAAACAGCTCTTCGATAAGCAGCGTCATCCCTGGGCAGATATGGACAATGAAGAACTGCTCCGAACGAGTGGGCTGATCCTGACGGATGAAGAAGGAAGAACCGGCATCACCCTGGCGGCAGTTCTGCTGTTTGGCACGGACAACATGATCGCCTCAGCCTGCGCTCATCACAAAACAGACTGCATTTACCGCGTCTATAACGTAGATCGCTATGACGACCGGGAGGTCATTCTAACAAACCTGCTGGAATCCTATGAGCAGATGTTCGCCTTCGGGCAGAAGCATCTGAATGATCTGTTCGTGCTGGACGGCATCCAGAGTGTTAGCGCCAGGGACAAGATCCTACGCGAAATTATCTCAAACTCCCTGGCTCACCGGGATTACTCCAGCGGGTATGTGGCCAAGCTGCTGATCGAGCGAGACAGGATCACCGTGGAAAATGGAAACCGGGCACACGGCATCGGTGCGCTGGACATCAGAAGCTTTGAGCCCTTCGCCAAGAATCCCACCATCAGCAAAGTATTCCGAGAAATCGGGTATGCTGACGAGCTGGGCTCCGGCATGCGGAACAGCTATAAGTACACCATGATGTACAGCGGCGCGGAGCCGGAATTCATCGAGGGCGACGTATTCAAGATCATCATCCCGCTCTCCTTTGGCTCCATGACAAAGGTCGGTCCGGGGAGTATTTTACCTGTGGCAAGTGGGCAAGTGGGCAAGTCAAGTGGTGAAGTCGGTGGTGAAGTCAGTGGTGAAGTCGGTGGTGAAGTCGGTGGTGAAGTCATACGCGTTAATCTTGATGTTCAGAAATTAAACGCTCTTCTTGAATATTGCAAGGAAGCCAGAAGTCGCACGGAGATGCAATCATTCTGCGGCATCAAATCGCAGGATTATTTCAGACGTAATATTCTTTTACCCCTGCTGGAAAGCGGCAGGCTGAAGCGCACAATCCCAGATAAGCCCAACAGCAGCAAGCAGAAGTATATCCGGGCATGAGCTTATATCCTTACCGAAACGACTACTTTTCACGCTTTCCCCACAAAAACCTCTGGCAGCCTTTGTCGGCCGCCAGAGGTTTTTTGTTATAATATCTCGCTCATTTTTCGCTGTCCGATTGACAGGAAGCTTCTCACGCATCTTGCGGGTACTGTCCACGCAGGCCATTTCTTACTTCCTGAGTCCATCCCACAGATGCGCTTCCATCTCATCAAGGGCAGCCTGGTTTTCAGGGAAGGGTTCATATGTTTTCTCCCATAATACCGTTGCCTCACCTACAAGACTGTCTGCTTCCCATACAGTAACGTGCAGCCGGTCCAGATTTGTAGTTTGAGTTCCGATTCTGCCTTCCCATACAATGGATGTTTCCTCTTCTGACACTATGGTGCGAATGCTCTTTAGGACATTTCCATCCCAGACACAAATCTCCGCATGAAACAATGTACCCGCATTGCCATCGTTACTCCTTGATACCAGATATTGTCCGTCCACTAACTCATAGTTGATAATATCATCGATCCAGTGTTCAGCATATTCATATTCGCTGCCATTCCAGAGATAGAACTCGTAATAGGCGTTGGAAGCCCCTAAAGCTGTAACCATGACGAGATCCGGATGTCCATCAAAATTGACATCTTCATATCTGACCGGAGGCTCCTTCTCGATGGAGACGAAGTAAATCTCCTGACCGTTATCTGCAGTATAGCGATGGATATACCCATCCGCCGTCCTTCCCACGATTTCCGCCGAAGCCGTGACGGCAAGGCACATCGTGATCATAAGAATCGCAGACAAGAGAATGAACCCTTTGGCTTTCATTTGTATTTGCTCCTTTGCATGCCGTAATTGTCTGGCAAAACTCCATTTTCATAGTCAACCATGACTGCAGGTTTAATCTGCAGTCATCTGCTTTATATCCAACAGCTGGATGAGAGAGCCTGTATAAGCAGATATCATTAACTGATATGTATTCTCGTACTTGCCTGTATCAGTATTTTCTGTTAAAAAGCATACAGAATAATATTCGTGCTCATCAAAGTCTTGCATGTTAACTTCAACCCAGAAATCCACATCTGGAATATAATCAGATAAATCGTCCTTAATACAATCCAGATATGAGCATAGATAATCATATGCGAGATTTTTAACCGCTTCAGTTCCAATATGCCTTTCATCTGGTACACCTCTCCGTGTTCCTGTATTGTGGTAAACATATTTATTGTAAAAATCAGCTTTTTCTTCCAATGACCATGTATAAAACGGTCCTTTCGTAGATATGGCCTTGTTCATTTCCAGGACAAAGATGTCATTGGCATCTATACCGGATGCTGCTTCTGCTGGACATGTATTCATAGGGGAAAGGATTGATAGTAGTATAACCATTAACAGCAATTTCGCTTTCATGTTCGATACCTCCTTCGCTATCTACATCGTAACAAATATACCATATGGCTCTCGGTTTAGCCAGACGAGGAATGTAACATTTAAGAGATAAACGATGGAGGAGCGTGAAGTCATACCAATCGGGCCAATGCTCTACAAAGATCAGGGTCCCTTCTTCACCCCAGCCCCATCCGGAAAAACTGATCAGCTGCACCAACGGCACATTCTCGGTTGAAATGCTTGCATTCCCATGATGCTGAAGGTCTGCCTGGCTGATAAGCTCCCGAAGCACAGGCGCCCCGCAGGGCTCCATCTCGATTCCCCAGGATTGAAGCAGTTCGCGGGTCGCTTCATCCTGACCCCGATCATAAGCGTCCCGCAGGCGCTGCCAAGCCTCCGCCGGATCCATGGCAAGCGGCTGAAATCCCTGCTCCTCCGCTCCGTTATAGCGGGGGATTTCTTCGCGCCATACATAGCTGCTGTGTTCCCGCACATTTTCTATGGTAACCCACGGCGTTTCCTCGGCGAAAGAAACTGCACTGATCACGATGATCAGAAGAGAGAAGAACTGAAGCAAATCTTTTCATGAGTACAACCTCCGGCTAATTTTTTCTTCTATGCTTACTCATACCCACCCATGCCGTCGACCCATTCCCCGCTGGGCTCGTGCCAGACATAGAAGGCCAGGTCTTCGGCGGTGGCAGTCAGATGCGACTGCTCTCCGTTCCACTACAGTTGGTCACTACAGACTGCTCAATGGCATGAATCCGCAGACACGCTGGCTATTTATTGATAAAGTCTGGCCGGGGTGAAGCCAGGATGATTACCATTCTATTCTGACAATTTGGGAATATGCGGTACCTGCGTCATCAACTGCGGTAAGCGTAATTGATGTTACATCGCCGCCAAGACTGCAGTTACCATAGTAAGTTCCGTATGAATCAGGCGAAAGGATCGCCAATACGGAATCGCCAAAAGTGTCTGTTACACGGATCTGACTTACTTCGCTGCTGGCTAACGGGCCACTCTCCGCAATGTGTAATTCAAATTCGATTCGGTCATCATGAAACACAGTTACAACCCCATCGTAAACTATTTCTCCGCCTTCACTAGGGTTGTTCTCCATATCAATTTCTTGTGATGTTGTGACGGATGAGAGCGGAACAAAGCCGCGAGCCCAATCACCACTGCTTACTTCAACATAAGCCCACTCACCAAGGGTTGCTAACCACGTAACATGTAATCCTTCCTGTAGGAAAAGTAATTCTGACCCGCTGTAGAGAGGATCATCTGTCAGGGAAACTGCAGTGGTTGTCCATGCATCAACAGCATGAAAAGACAGGGCGGGAACATTTGCCTTCTTGGGCAGGGCTTTACTGCTAATGTAACCGAAACGGTAGTGGGAAGCATCGATAGAATACTGAATCAATGCCCAATCATTTTCAGTGCCAAAAACCTGAATCCAGCTATTCGTTGAGACCTTGGCTTTTCCGTTTGCTCCCCGCAGTGAAGTCTTATCCGGAGCGGAGTATACGTCATACTTCTTATTGCCCGAGAAAGTTACGGGATATGCCTGTAATTCAGTGGAATCTGGAAGATCTGGAGCTACTGTCAATTTCGCTCTCGCCTCTGCTAATGTTTTCGGGATGGCAGATAAGCTGACATAACGAAGATCACGTTGAAAATCACCTTTTGCAGTTCCAGCTATTCGGACGCTCTCAATATCAGGATAATAGCTGATGCTTCCATCCCGTATTAACATACTCTGATAGACCGTATAGCTCCAGATCCTGTGCAACAGCCATTTGCCGTTGGACAACTCAAAAGTGACACACAATTCCGGATATTCATTCCCAGAATCATGTTGCAGAATGGAAAGGTGCGGAGTTTGAAAGTATTCATCTGTTGGCCATTCGTTTCCTGTCATTTCAATGGTTATTTCTATCGCATGGCTGGTTTGCGGTACGGCGGAGCTTGTGGAAAAGCTATATTCCCATGCAGACCCATCCTGGCTGCGATTAAACATGTAGAGCACGTTTTCCTTATTCGCTTTGCGGATAAGCACTGCATAGCAGGCATCTTTGCCCCCGATTTCAATACCGTTTGCTGTGCTCATAACTGTCATCCCATCAAAGGATGATTTGTTAAAGAACTCCCTGATTTCAGCGGGTAATACAGCTGTGGATTCTGCAACTACAGTAGAAGACACGGCAAGAATCAATAGACAAAGTGCGGTAATAATACTGACAAGTCGTTTCATCGGCAGCACCTCCTTTTTGTTCCTATTAATGACGATTCTACTATGCAAATTCTTGCATTCGAAGCTCATTTTTTATACCGCTGTTATTCGCTTCGAGTACCTCCCGCAATTCATTCATTGAAACAAACCTTTTCAAGCGTATGGATTCGATCACAATTCACTTCCAATGCTTACTCATACCCGCCCATGCCGCCGATCCATTCCCCGCCGGGCTCGCGCCAGACATAGAAGGCCAGGTCTTCGGCGGTGCCGTCACTGCCCGCGATCTCGAAATCGTAATAGGAGATGGAACGGGCCGTGCCGTAGAGCTTCATCCATTCGATGCCCTCGGGCACATCGGTGGGCCAGTTCTGCTGGCTGTTGTCTTCGTCGCTGTAGCGAAGAGAGATCAGGGTGTGCCCCGATGCCCTGCCGGTATAGGCATCCGCCACGGCCTGCATGGCGGCGCGGATTTCTTCCTCCGACCACACAGAGGACGGCTCAATGGTTTTCATTGTAAACGCGTATCCGTGGCGGGAATCGAGGGCCTCCCAACGCACGAAGCCCCAGTATGGCTCTTCATATGCATAGGTCTCCACCAGCACCCAGCCGTTCATCTCCGCAAGGCAATGGACGCTGTCGCCGGGCTGCAGGGGATAGATGAAGTCCCGATCAGACGCCAGCATATCCACCATGCGGCATGCTTCTCTGACCGTGGCATACACATATTCCGTGCCATCGTCCCCGGGGAAGATCAGCTCCGGGCAGTACTCAAACATCGATGCAGGAAGCCCCGAGGTGCTGATCCAGCCATAGCGGGTGTGTCCGCCGGAGATGCCATAGCTGATGAGCATCCAGTCTCCGCGAACACCGTAGATCATGATGGTGCCGTTGGTGGAAACGGAAGCCTTTCCGTTGGCGCTGCGGCCATACTCTTTGCCGGGGCCGCGATAGACCTCGTAGGTTTTCCCCTTCGGAAACTGTCCCACATAGCCGGTTAAGCCCGGCATGGAAAACCGCGTTTGCTGCTGCTGTGAGGCCAGTGCCAGCTCCGACTGGATCAGACGGTATGCGTTCTCGTAAATCTCAACCTCCGGGGTCCGAAGATAGTTCTCATACCAGCTGACCGGGATCTGGGTGACGTCCCCGACCTCATCGCCCACGCACACGCCGATGGCGCAGGGGGTGAAGCGCAGCGCCACCCGGAAATGGGTTTCGGCATCCCGGCCCCAGGCCAGGATGAAGTGCAGCGGGCCCTCCCAGTTCAGCCGCGTGCTGACCCCGGTCAGGCCCATGGCCTCCAGCCGGGCGGTCATGGTCCCGTCCATGGCGTCCATGGCGAGACGGTCGAAGGCGTCCGCTGTGCCGTCGGCGCGTTTCTGCTCGATCTCCGCCATGATGGCCGCTTCACCGGGCTGCGGTTCCCTGCCGGTGGGGTTCACTTCGCCGGTGAGCCTCTGCTGCTCGGCCAGCTCTTCCCGCACGTTTCCCAGGGCAGCGGACGCAGTCTGGTAATACGCATGCGCCGTCAGATCCCTGCCGATCCCGCCTCCGCTTGTCCATTTGGATTCGGCTGCCCCGATGGTGACGGTCAGGTCGGATTCCGTAAAGCGGATGGTGACAGCGTCATCCTCGTCCAGCTGCCAGGCGTCAACGACGACGCTCTTCTCCTCCGAGTACCAGTCCACCCGTGCGTTGACATCGCGGAGGTTCAGACGCTCCGCCAGCGTGGGCTCCAGGATGTCGTTCAGGTAGTCCATCACCAGCGCGTCAAACTCCCTCATCTCGCCGCGGCCCATGCGGTCTTCGATCTCCGCCCGGATGGCTTCTTCGTCGAAGCGGGCATAGAAGCCGCCGGCCTCCTCCTCGGTGAAGAGAATGCGGGTGTCCGCCTGCTCCAGCGTGAACCGTTCGACGGTACCCTGGCTGTTCCGGCAGATGAAGCTGTCCCCGTCCAGCTGCCAGGTAAAGCGGTCACCGGTTTCGTGCAGGTGCTTTGGCGGACAGTGCTCCATGTCCTCGCTGTCCAGGCTCTGGCCCGTGCCGTCCGCGTTCAGCCGGAAGCCGAAGCCCATGAGCTCACCGCCGCCTACGAACTGCCAGGCGCCGATCAGCTCTGATTCGGTGACACGCTCAGCCAGTGCCGCCGACAAACTGCACAAGGCAAATGCCATCATGATCAGCAGCAGAATCGAAACAAACCTTTTCATGACTGTCAGCCTCCTGATCCACTTGTCGTTAGCCATTCCCCGCTGTCAGATCACTCTGCCGCACAAACCCGCATTCCCCGGTGGCCGGGAACCAGACGTGGTACCATTCGTCCCCGATGATCCCGATCACCCGCATCGATTCGTGGCTCTCTTGCCAATGGGTGACATAGGATCCTGCCTGCGGCTGCTGATAGACCTTCAGGATAGGGTGGGCCGGGGAGAGCTGGGGCATGGCGGACAGATCAAGCTGCAGCGCACTGCCGGATTGCCCGAAGGTCAGGTAGCGCTTCATCATGTATCCATGAACCCAGCTGTTCCAATCGCCGAATGTCACCTGCATCCAGTCGCCGTCTTGAGCCATGACACCAACTGCTGTTCCGGTGTAATACTTGCCCTGGGAGCGGCTGCGCTTGTCTGCCCGCTCCCGCAGATGCAGGCGGTCGGTTGGATTCGGATTCACCACCATGGCATAATTGCCGGAATCCATCTGCGCGGAGGCTTCCGACAGATTGTGCGGCAGGGTGTTCCAGTTGATCTGCGTGATGTCGTCCCACGGGTGATCTCCGTAGAGCATGGCTTGCATAGGCACCACTGAGCCGTCCCAGACCGTCCGGTGTCCGAAGAACAGGAAGCCTCCCGATTCTTCGGAACATGCGGCGTCGTCATAGATGTATTCGATTCCCGCAGTGCCGTTATATAACAGTTGAATCGTCACGCAGCGCCCGTCGATCCACAGGCTGTCGGTGAAGTTCTCGTGCCCAAGTTCCGTGCCTGCAGGCAGAGGTGAGCTCTCGATTAAGCGCACCTCCCGATGGCTCATGTACTCACAGATGACATAGACCCGGCTGCAGTCCGGCTTCTCCATCAGGAAGTGCATAGCGCCGTTTTTCAGCATGCCCTTGACGAAGGTGTATTCCGGCATGAGGACCGCTGCGGCTTCCCGGAAGAAACGCTCGTTCTCGGAAGCGTAATCGTCATAGGTTTCGGCAAAGAATGTCGGGAATCGTGAAACGTCGAAATTCTCCAGCCAGATGCAGTCCGCCAGCCAGGATGCCGGAAGAATCTGCATGACATGTTCGCCATAGTCATTATCGTTTTCATCCGAAATGGAAAAAGTGCGGGTGATCTCTCCGCCGTTTAAACCGTCCCAGGACGTGTCCCAGATATGGGTGTATTCACCGAAGCCGCTGTTGCCGTGGAACTGATCCACCGGACTCCATCTGCCGTCCGCATTGCGGTAACTGTGATACCACACGATCTCCGTATCCGACAGGATGTAAGTCCAGAAGACGGTGTTGTCGCTGTCCAGCAGGAGCTGCGGCCAATCCCTGTCCTGAATCAATGCGGTTGGATTGTCAATCTCGATCTGCCATGCACCATCATACCGTTCCAGCAGAATCAGCCTTTTTACGCCATCCGTCTCGGCGAAGCAGGCAGCGGTGTCGCCCCACTGTGAGAGCTGGATGGGTTCTGTGATGCCTGTCTGGCGGAGTGTATCTGTGATCAGTGCTTCATCACTGCCGGCTGCCAGCGCCGAAGCGCTGAACAGCATCAATATAAAGGCAAGTGAAAATGACAGTGCGGTTTTCAGGGATACAGAGAGCAGACCGGGAGTCTGAAGATACTTTCGCATGTAATTCTCCTCCTGAATCAGGGATTATACCGATATGAACCGATCATATCAGGGCTGCCGTCAGCATGGATGCCGAGAATAAACTGTCCGCTGGCGTCGATATAAACCATATCCGTCCACGAATCAAGCTGGCCGTCCTCCGAAAAGTTCACATAGGTTGTTTCGTGCCGTCCCTCGGCATATACCCCTGGATGACAATCACGGCTTTCCATTTTGCCTGCCATTACAACCGAACCGTCTGATCTCAATCCGATGACATATTGCTCGCATGCATCGATCATCTTGATATCGGTCCAGGTTTCGCATGCTTTTGCTCCATACTCATCTTTGCCGAAGAAACGCACGCTTCCATCCTCCATCAGGAGCACAAGGCATGTCAATGGTTCCTCGGATACTTCCTGCCGGTTCACGGCGAACATTCACTTTGTTTTTTGTTGGAACTGCAAAAGTATGGATCCGGATATCGTGTTCTTCTGCAAAAGCCGTACTCAGGCAAGCCATCGTGATCATCATCAGAGCCATAAACGCCGCAAGTTTACGCATGTTTTTCAAATCCTCTTTTGCTCATCCGTTTGCTGTCGAAGTACTCACTGTTTCCAGCGTAGCATCATCGATTGAAATATACCAATAGGAATCTCCGGCCGGGTTGACAGCAGCATACCATAAATGATCCTCTTCGGAGAAATAGATTTCAACAGCATCATCCGTGAACATATCCGATGTAACTGGTACGTTGCTGGTTGACACCAGAATGAGCATCAACATGAATACCAAGCTCCGTCTCATTATACCAGACATTGTTTAGATATCCTCCTGTCAATGATGATCCCGGGCGCCTGAACGGAATCGTTCACCGAACAGGGGATCTATTATACCCCCAAGGTGCAATTCGATGCAATCCGCCCAATAATAAAGACGAGTCAGCTCAGTGTTTTGTTTCATCTGACATAGTGTTCCGGGGCATAATGTTTTGGCGATTGCTTTCAGTCAAGATGATAGTGGCAAGCAATGCAATCCGGGCCGAATTGCAAAAAGCTTGTTGGTAGGCTCCGCCCCCAAGCCCCTGAAAACCAGAGCTTGCGCTCTGTGGTTGTGTCGTATTCCTGCGTCATTCGACCTTCTGGCTTCGCCTGAAAAGCAAAAAAGAAAAACCCCTGTGCCAGTTATGCTGCTGCGAACAGCGTCTGACACAGGGGCTCTGTTATCGTTCTGGGTTCTCTTCCCGTCGGAGATCTTTCTCTTCTGGCAGGTAGTCCCGTTCCAGAACATCAAAATTATACTTGATGTGATTCAGTGTTGTAAGCTTCGGTTTCAGTCCTTCGAGAGCGGCATCATCAGCTTCTTTCTCCGATTTAAGCGCCTCGTATTTGGTGGATAGCTCCTTCAGCGTAGGCATCTTTCCTTCAACAGAGGAATAGACGGCCTGTGCTTTCTTGTGATCTTCGATCTCTGCCCGGTGCTCATTGTAGAATTTCGGAGACCAGCTTGAAGCCTTATACTGCGCATAAACGTCCTTTGTACGCCGGTAATCCCGGATCGCTTGACGAAGCTGGTTGATCTCTTTCATGCGATTTTGCTTATGCCGGATCTCGGCATTCAGCTCATTTCGCTCAGCCCGTAACGCGCTGATCTGATCGTCAAGCTCCTCGATAGATCCGATATTATGCTCCTTCAGGAAAATGATCGACTGGGCTTTCGCATCAATATTGTTGCGCTCCGCCCACACAATGTAGCCTCGACCCTTCCTGCCATCTCGGAGCTTTGCTTCAATATCGATCAGCCGTTTGACCTGACTGTAGGTGTACTCACTCCTGGGGATTTTCGGAATGTGCACATGTTGACCGTCGAGCGTTTTCCTCAAAACTGCTTCAGAGTATTCCGCGCCGAGGCTATCCAGACGAATATATCGCTCTCCGCCGGGCGGCTTAATGCTCACATGAGCACCTCGCTTGATCCAACATCCCGCTTCTTCCATCAGCTGCATGAGCGCGTCAAATCCATCTGGCTGCATCCGCAGCGCAGTGTCAATCGTAATTCGCAGAGAATCCCGGCTCGTCAACTTGGATTGATCGCCCTCCCATTTCTCATACGAAACGGTTTTGTTCTGCGGATTCTGAACGACTGAAAGGTGATGTTCACGGCAGAGTTCGTCGCTGATCTCCGCAACAAGCCGGCTGGAGTTCCATACATTTCTGAACTTATGGGAGCAGTCCAGCGTCGTCGCACAGAAGACAATGTGATTATGAATGTGCTTACGATCCGTATGTGTCGCCACAATGAAGGCATGCTCTCCGTGAAGAAGACGCTCCGCCAGCTCATAGCCAATCTGATTTGCTTCCTCCGCCGACACTTCACCTGGCTTAAAAGACTGCCGGAGCTGATACGCAATCACTTCGTTTTTCTTTCCGCTGCCGACGTTCATAAGATACTGATTCCGGGCAAGAACAAACTCCTGATCCGCTGATTCCGGCGCGCAGGCATAAGACGAAATGAATTCTCCTTCTTCCGTCTTATCCGGATTTTTTACATAATCGATTCGTGCTTTCATGCACTGGGCAATCGTTTTGCCTTTATTGATGTGCATCGGAATGATACGTGTTGTCGCCATATGCACCTCCATAAAAAGAAAGACGGCGATCTGTGATTCACACAAACCGCCGTCGTGTTACTGCTGATTGTCAGCAGAGAAGCCCTTCAAAGAATCCAAGGATGTGATCCATTCTGTTCAGCAGGAAGTTCGCAACCGCCGGAAGTCCAAGCGGACTGGCCAGCAATGCGAGCACCATAAAGGCGATACCGTTCTGCCAGTAGCCGATCGCAAACTCGATAGCAGAGAGAACGGCGAACAGTCCAACGGCCAGCCCGATAACCGCTGAGGCAATAGAAGAGATGAACGCAGCCAGGCCAAGCATCAGCCTTGCAATCAGCATGAAGGGAGTCAGTGCGAATCTCAGTGTGCGCTTCATCATTTTCATTTCCTCCTATTTCTCTGACTGATCCAATCTCGAGAGGATTTCTCTGAGAATGTCCCAGGTTTGATCAAGCCTTTGCTTGACATCATCGATCTCCGTCTCGTAAATCGAGCCCTGTTCGTGCAGACTCTTCGCCATTTGATTCACGTTGTTTGTCAGGTTCTTCATCAGTCGGATCAGTTCTCTGATCTCTGGGAGATCCAGCTTCAGCAGATACCCGTTGAGAACCATCGCACGGAACAGCAGCGACTTCTTTCTGATTCCGAAGACTTTCATTTTCTGACGGATGAACTCATCCTCGGCCTCAGTGGTTCTGAATGACTGATGAACAACCCAGTTGTTTTCTTCCGTCATCATCATTATCGCTCCATGCTGTTCTTCCTGCAACTCTGTCGCCGGGACAAATCCACGATTTCAAGCTCAGGTTTCACGATTGGTTTGAGTCCGAAGGCAGCAGAGATTTTCTCTACAGCCTGATCGCGTTTTGCCTCCATGCCGGCAGCAAGTGCATTCGCTTCTTCCTTTGTCAGAAGCGTAAGCCGTTCGTCTTCTGCCCGGACAATCATCACATTCCCGACGATTGCGTCTCCATGACGGTCTGCGCCATATAGATCACTGGCAAGACAGTTGATTGAAACTGGGCCCTTTTTGAGCTTGCCTTCCTCGTCGATCAGCATCAGATATCCATCCTTGGCCAGTGGCTCAGCTTCCACCAGTTCGATCCATTCACAGCCGATGGTGCCGCGGGCAATCTCAAAAAGTTCTTCCTGAGGATCACATTCTAGTGTTTTGATTTCCTGTGTGTCGGTCAGCATGACCGCAAATTTCTTTTCGTCCATTCGGATCCCTCCTCAGCGTTCCATGCTGTGCGTTTTCTTTTTCTGCGGCTTTGCTAATGCGACAGCCTCCGCCACAGGAGTGCTTACTTCCTTACCGGCAGGTTGCTCCAGTTCCCGGATCTTCTGCCGGGCCAGGTTGATGAACCCGTCCAGAATCGCGGGATGGGATGTCACCGCATAGTTGTCTCTGCGATCAAAGCCCAGATCATCTTTGGCTTCCGGGAAGTCAAAGGTGAAGGCCCAATCCTTATTGGCAGAAGAAAAGCGGCCGTCCCAGGATTTCACCTGAACTGTCGCCGCAAGCACAAGGCTGACCCGTTCCGGGCCGTACTTCTCCATCACTTCATCGATGCATTTCCGATCCAGTCGGAAGCCATCAAAGTGACTGGAAATGGCTTTCTCAATATCCTTCTTGCAGTCGATATTCGCCCAGTGGGAAGCCTTGAATTGTTCAAGCTCGCCAAACTTACGGGCATGGCTGCCGGATTCATGATAAATGGGTGTATTGACGATCGGTTCCATCAGGTGGCCCTCCTGTTCGCGTTTTTCTCTGATGAAGTCATCAGCGATCTGTTTCTTATCTTCGTCTGTTCCTTCTTGCAGCACATCCAGCCGATACTCTGTAAGCTCCAGTTGGGCAATAGCATCCAGAAAAACCGGATGCCATTCTTCTTCCGGAGATTTCGGCGCATACTGTTCCCGCTGCATGACCAGCTGGTTTCTGTAATCCGTCAGCTCACGAAAGCAATAAGACAGCCTGTGATCCATGATCTCATCAGAACTGATCTCATAGGATCTTCTGACTGGACGGACCGGCTGATGCTCGTCATACTGAATGCCGAAATCATCCGCCAGCTTCAGCGCCGCTTCTCTGGGAGACAGACTGAAAAGGCGGCCGGTGAAATTGATCACATCACCGTCCGCCTGGCATCCGAAGCAATGGAAGCGTTTATCAACCTTCATGCTCGGATTCCTGTCATTGTGGAAAGGACATTTGCACATGCCTCCGCGTCCCACCTTCAGGCCGTAGCGTTCTGCGGCCTGAAGAGTGGTCATGGTGTTCTTCACCGCTTCATAAAGCGTCATTCACATCACCGTTCCTGTTCCGGCTTTTTCTTTTCAGCCTGCGTTGCGGGACGATCCAGATTCAGCTTCGCGTCCAGCTCAGCCAGACGGGCACTCTTGGTTTTCAGCTCTTCCTCCTGCGGGAAGGGCTTACCCAGCTCTGCCTTTGCGGTGGTCATCTGCTGATTCAGATCATTCAGTTTGTTTTCCACATTCTGAATGCGTCTCGGAATTCCGGCCAGAGCATTATCGATTCTCGTGATGTTGCCGCGCGGGTCAGAACCCAACTCCACCTGATGGGACATCGCCCCCTTCAGGGTCAGCTGGTACATCTGAGACAGAGGATTGTACATGACGCTCATGGAGAAGCCGCGATACTCGCCAAGAGCATGATCCTTCTCATTGCTCACATGCTTACAGGCATCCAGGATCGCCTCGCCGGCATCCTTGGCTTCGGTGAAGGTTTCACCGCCGACTGTCATGCCAATGAATTCTTTTTCCGGCAGCGGATGTGCGGCAGCTGTCGCCAGATCCTGCTCAAAGCCGGACAGGTAGCCCTTGTTGCGTTCAATCTCCTGCGGGAAGTATTTCAGCAACCGGTCTTCCAGACGATACTGCTGGCTCTGATGGTCAGCCTTCATCAGACGAAGACGCGCCACATCCACGTCCAGATCCATCTTTTCCTTGATGGCCGGATCACCGGCGCACAGGGCTTTGATTTCCGCGTAGGACAGAGCAGCTTCATCAATGTCATCGCAGGAGCGCACAGGGCTCTTGCTCGTCATGATCTGCGAAATGAACTTCTGCTTGTTCTCCACCGTCTGCCAGAGATAGGAATCGAAGGTGCCTTCCGTTGCGTACCGATAGATCTGAACATCCGGATTCATGTTGCCCTGACGGACAATACGACCGGAGCGCTGCTCCAGATCCCCGGGACGCCAGGGACAGTCCAGATCGTGAAGGGCAATCAGCCGGTCCTGGCAGTTGGTGCCCGCACCCATCTTGGCAGTGCTGCCGATCAGTACGCGAACCTGCCCGGCACGAACCTTGGCAAAAAGCTCCTTCTTTTTCACTTCGGTATTGGCGTCGTGAATGAACGCGATCTCTTCAGGCGGCACGCCACGGGCGATCAGCTTGCTCCGGATATCTTCATACACATTGAAGTCACTCACGACCGCTTCGCTGGATGCACCGGCCAATTCCGTCAGATCATCGACTGGTTCCAGCGGCGGAAGTTCATCTTCGTCCCTGGGACTATCTGTCTTTTCTGCTGTATCTGTCTGCGGGGATGTTCTCTCCATGCCCTTCGGGGTAGAGATGTCGCAGAATACCAGCTGTGTCAGCCGGTCGTCTGCGCCTTCCTGCCAAATGCGGAAGATGTTTTTGACGCAGGCATTGACCTTGCTCCCCGGGTCATCCGGCAGCAGAGGATTGATCAGTCGCTGATCCAACCCCAGCTTTCTTCCGTCGCTGGTAATCTTCAGCATGTTGTCCACCCTCGGATCAACGCTGCCGGAGTGTACCTTCCCGGCACGCTCGGACAGGCTCTGCACCATAGCCTTCTGGATTTCTGTCGGCTGAACGACAACGGTCTCATAGTGCGGCGTCGGCGTAGGCAGCTTCAGCTGATCCGCCGTTTTGATGTCCGCGACCTCCTTGAACATCGACATCAGCTCAGGAAGGTTGAAGAACTTGCTGAAACGGGTTCGTGCCCGGTAACCCGTTCCCTCCGGAGCCAGTTCAATGGCTGTGGAAGTCTCACCGAAGGTAGAAGCCCAGGCATCGAAGTGGGTCATGTTGTTCCTCTTCAGGGTGCCGTACTGCAGATACCGCTGCATGGTGTACATCTCCGTCATGCTGTTGCTGATGGGAGTACCGGTCGCGAAGATCACGCCGCGTCCTCCGGTCAGCTCATCCATATACCGGCATTTCAGGAACATATCCGTGGATTTCTGCGCTTCGGAAGTGGAAAGACCGGCTACGTTCCGCATTTTCGTCGTCAGGAAGAGGTTCTTGTAGGCATGCGCCTCGTCCACAAAGAGTCGATCCACACCCAGCTCCTCAAAGGTGACCACATCGTCCTTCCGTTCTTCCGCCTGTAGCTTCCGCAGACGGCCTTCCAGCTGCTTACGGGTACGCTCCATCTGCTTGATGGAAAACTGCTCACCCCGCATGAACTTCAGCTCCTGGATGCCCTGGGTGATCTCCTCGATCTGCTCCTGCAGAAGGCGTTCCTGCCGTGCCTTTGACATGGGGATCTTCTCAAACTGGCTGTGACCGATAATGATCGCGTCATAGTCGCCGGTGGCGATCCGGGAACAGAAACGACGGCGATTATTCTTTTCAAAATCCTTTTTGGTCGTGACCAGGATCTTGGCAGACGGATACAGGCGCAGGAATTCAGAGGCCCACTGCTCAGTCAGGTGATTGGGCACCACGAACATGGATTTGCTGCACAGGCCAAGGCGCTTGCTCTCCATAGCGGAAGCAACCATCTCATAGGTCTTGCCAGCGCCAACCACATGAGCCAGCAGCGTGTTGCCGCCATAGAGCGTGTGCGCAATCGCGTTCCGCTGATGCTCTCTGAGCACAATCTCCGGGTTCATGCCGGAGAATGTAATGTGCTGTCCGTCATATTCGCGGGGGCGGACGCTGTTGAACAGCTCATTGTATTGGGTAACGAGCGCTTCACGCCGGTCAGGATCCTTCCAGATCCAGTCCCGGAAGGCGTCCTTAATAGCCTGCTGCTTCTGCTGCGCCAGTGTGGTTGCCTTCTGATTCAGCACGCGCTTTTCCTTACCATCGGCATCCTCGATGGTATCGTAGATGCGGACATCACGGAGATTCAGTGTATCTTCCAGGATTCGCAGACCGCTGGCCCGATCCGTACCGTAGGTCAGATTGTTTGGAACGTTGTTGTACGAGAGGACATTTTTTCCGTTGATGCGCCATTCTGAGGTGAAGTTGGAATACTGCACCTGAACCGCACGTCGCTGATAGAACGGGATCTCGAAGAGTTCCTCCATAAACTGCTGGATGTACTTCTTGTCAACCCAGGTCGCGCCAAGGCGTACATCAATCTCGGAGGCATCCAGATCCTTGGGCTGTGCCTTTTCCAGAGCATTGACGTTTGGCTCAAAGATGGGTGAAATCCCTGCTGCCGCACGGGCATCCCGAAGCTTCTGACGCACATTCCCGGACAGGTACTCGTCTGCCGTGACATAACGGGGACTCCCGTTTTCATCTACCGGCGCAGGCAGCCTGAAGATTACCCCGGTCAGCTCAGAGGCGATCTCATCTTCGCTCTTTCCAGTCAGCTCCGCCATGAAGGGCAGATCTACAGCAGCCTTTTCCGCAATGGAAACCGCCAGCGCTTCCACCGATGTGTCCACATGCTCCACGGTCCGTTGCTGACGGATCGTGCGCTTGCTGAACATATCCGCCTTGCGCTCAAGCTCTCCGTTTTCCGTCAGTATTTCCAGCGAGGAGAGCAGATAGTACGAGGAATCATCTGAGAAAGCCTGCGCATTGGGACGGCTGTTGATCAGACCAAACCGGGCCGTAAAGCTGTCATACAGCGTATTCAGCTCTGCCTGAAGCTCATGGATCGTGAAGTCATCCGATTCCTGAAGCTGAGCGTCCATCAGACGGTGTACGCAGTCCCGAAGGCTGACCATGCCCTTGATGCGCGCTTCTGCTGTCGCGTTCAGATCCGGATGCACCATCGCAGAGTTTTCCCGGTAATACACCTTGTCATCGACAACGGTATAGGAATAGTTCCGCACATTGGGATCAGCGGGAATGCTGTCCCGGATGGCTTCGCCCTCTGACAGCTCCGGTGCTTCCTCGGCCCGATATGTGCCGGAGATCTTTGTGACCGCTTCCGCCAGCTGCTGAGACAGGTCTGCGCCTTCCAGTGCCTGACAGGCCGTCTCCTGATGCGCTCCATACATGGAATCGTCCCAGACCATCTTGCCGAGGATCATGTCCGGGTGATCCGCGAAGTAGCTGTTGACAGGTACGCCATCTTCCGTCTGACCCAGATGCACCCAGTCCGGCTCAATGTCGATGGCACGGTCACGCTTCTGCAGGAAGATGATGTCTGAGGTGACTTCCGTGCCGGCATTGGCCTTGAAAGCATTATTGGGCAGGCGGATCGCTCCCAGCAGCTCAGCCCGCTGAGCGATATACTTCCGTACCTCCGACGACTGCTTGTCCATGGTGCCCTTGGAGGTAATGAAAGCAACGATACCGCCAGGCCGCACCTGATCCAGCGCCTTGGCAAAGAAGTAATCGTGAATCAGGAAGTTGTAGCGGTCAAACTGCCGGTCGGCAACCTTGTACGCGCCGAAGGGCACGTTGCCGATGGCCAGGTCGAAGAAATCCTTTCGATCCGTCTTCTCAAAGCCGGTGACGGCGATGTCCGCCTGTGGGTACAGATACTGCGCAATCCTGCCGGTGATGCTGTCCAGCTCTACGCCGTACAGCCTGCTGTTCTGCATGGTTTCCGGCAAAAGACCGAAGAAATTGCCGACACCGCATGACGGCTCCAGAATGTTGCCGGTATGGAAGCCCATCTGCTCCACGGCGGAGTAGATCGCACGAATTACGGTCGGAGAAGTGTAATGCGCGTTCAGCGTGGATGCTCGCGCCATTTCGTATTCTTCCGGGGTAAGCGTATATTTCAGCTCCCGGTATTCATCAGCCCAGGCCGCGTTTCGCTCATCAAACGCCTGCGGAATGCCACCCCAGCCCACATACTGAGAAAGCACCTCCTGATCTTCAGGAGATGCCGGCCGGTTTTCCTTTTCCAGTGTTTTCAGCGTGCGGATCGCGCGCATATTGTTTTCAAACTTGGTCTTCTGACCGCCTTCACCCAGGTGGTCATCCGTAATCCGATAATTGACTGCAGGCTCAGAAGCAGTCTCCTGCACCGGCGGTAGCTCCGTTTCCTGGCCTTCTTCTGTCTGCGCCTGCCCCAGCGGTTCTGTCCTGAAGGGCAAGTTACGCTCATCACGGTCCAAAAGCGGCCCCAGAATGCTTTTGCTTTCTGCGCGGAAAATCGGGTAAACCATTTCCGGATCGCGGAAGGTGACATCATAGAAGCGGACACCGTCCACCGTGAAGGGGCGTCCATCCATATAGATCGTATCGCCTGGATGCAGATCATAGGCAAAGGGCGGCTCCTGCGGCGGTCTCTGGGGATGGCGGGGCGGCGGCAGCGGCTCATCCAGCGTCAAGTCAATGGTGACTTCCCTCATAGCGGGAATGCCATCATGTTCAGGAATGCGGCGTTCACCAGGACGAAGGGGCGGAATATCCGGCTCTGCCTGCGGCTCCTGCTCATCTGCGGACGATTCCTCAGCCGCGATCACAGCCGCATCCGTCTCCACCTGCTGAATGAACGGATTCCGGGAAAGCGCTTCCGGATCGACCACTTCACCGTTCACAATGCCGTTTCGTGCAAGCTCTTCACGGATCGCGGTGGGATCAATATCATCCAGAGGATCCTCTGCTTCTGGCGCTTCCTCCAGTGCATCGGTCGTTTCAGACGCTTCAGGCGCTGTTTCCGCTTCCGGATTTGCTACAGGCTGATATGCAAAACGAGGGACAGGCACAGGCAGCTCCTGTCCGGCCAGAGCGCTGCGCATCTCATCCAGCTGCTGTCTTTCCGCATCATCCAGATAGTTTCCGCTTTCAACCAGCCTGCGAACATGCTGCTCCACAGCAGGCCAGCGCAGCTTCATTTCCTCCTGAAAGCCCCGACGGCTCAGGCGAAGACCCTGACCGTTGTAATCCACAAAGCCGGAGGAGCCATCCAGGTAGGTGTGACTGTGCCCGCCAATTCCGTATTCCTCTTTCAGGAATTCCTGCGCTGCCTTGGGTGAAGGATGGCTGTCGTACAGAGCGGCAATCCGAAGCCTGCCCCCGGAAAAGCCGGAACCTCGGCTCAGTACATGATCAATTTCCTCGTCAGAAAATGAAAATGCAGAGGGCTCAGCCTCTGCATGGGGTGGATTATTGGGGACATTCTGTTCCTGCCGGTCGATCTTTTCAATCTGTTCCGCTTCGGTCGGAAGCTCAAAGGCAATCTGAACGGCTTCCGGTTCCGGATTGCTCAGGCGTAGATCAGTTCCGTCAGGATCATTTCTTCGGCCTGATTCTTCAGGGAGTTCATCGTCCCGACCCATTTCATCTGGTCTCGGGCTTTCAGCTCCTCCGTCACGCCCGCCTGTTTCGTCAGCAGGCTCATCAGGTTCTCCAGACGGCTGTGGGCCATCGTGTCGATCTCCTGGAGATGCTCCATCAGCTTTCCGCTCAGGATCAGCCTCGTGTACAGGCCGGGGCGGTTCTGCTCCAGGTACTGCTGCCTCATGATCCCGTACTTGCCCAGGGGTCTGCGCTCCGCTTCGGTCAATCCCATCTCCGGCAGCAGGTAGTCTCCGTTCCTCTTGTAAATCAGTTCGCTCATGGCTCATGCTCCTTTCAGTCATTCTGACAGTCGTTTCAATCTGACGCAGCACCTGGCCGCTGATCTCACTGACAGCCTTGCCAAGCTCTGCGACTGTGGCTGGGGTGTTCCAGTCCAGCACCTCTGTGAAATCCTCCCGGAACAGCTCCGGATCCAGTCCGCACCGGGTCTGGATGCTGTAGGAGATGCTGGCGGCAGCGGCCTTCCGGAAGGAAGCTCCGATGCTGAAATCATCATACTCGGCCAGTTGGGATCCGTCCACGCTGTCGCGGATGTCACGGGCATGATTCCGCCAGTATTCCAGTGCCTGCTGCTGTGCGATCTGATCGATCTGCTGCTCCAGACCCATCGCGGCATCCGCATAATACTGATCCTCAAGCATCTGCTGAACCGGCTCCCTGGCTGCATCCGACAACGCCCACGGCTCAACGTTTCTGGAGTTCCTGCGCGTGCCGGTATCGGATACATCAAATACATACCGGATATCCATGCCATAGGGTCCGGGCGTCAGAAGCGCAATGCCCTTGGAGCCGCGCCGGATATACCGCCGCATGGTGTCGTTCCAAAGATCATAGGTCGCGCAGGCTGTGGCATCCGGACGCTGAGCATAGATCATCAGCTGATCATGGAATGGATACTTGTACAGCCTTGAAGAAGTGTTCAGAAAAGCTGCCCAGTCCAGATAATCCCCGGTGATTTTTCGGGCGGTATCATCCGCCATCTGTGCATAGAGCTGTGTTTTGTTGGGCATCGGGTATTACCTCCTCTCGGGTTATTCAATCTCCGCGTCCGGATCGATCTCATCCCATGCAGGATTGTCTGTCCACCCGAATGCGGAATCTTCGTCCGAATAGGCCTCATCCTCCAGCGGATAAAATGGATTCAGCGCCTCCGCGACCTCAATGTATTCAGCGTCTGTCATGCGCTCCAGCTTTGCCAGCACACTGCGGGTCAGGGCTTCCAGATCTTCCTCGTCGGGCATCAGATCCTTCTGCATTTCACGCAGCTCATGGATCAGACCTTTCCGGCTGCCAGGATCGTAAAGGCAGATCAGGTTCTGTTCTTCAGTCGTAAACGTAGTCATCGCTATACCTCCATGTTTGATTTACAGAGCCAAATTGAGGCAGGATGACCTCTTGGTCGTCCTGCCTCAAAACCGGGGAATTGGCTATCGAAGAAGTGTTGATATATAAGGCTTTGGGGAATGCGGAGAAGAGGCTAAATCAAACATTTGACTGCCTTCTCACGAGTTATGCCGCTGTTCGTACATGCGTGTTCTTGTCTTTTTCCGATTCGCTGTCTCGGCGCAGCCTTTACAATATTTCTGTTTGGCATGCGTTGGAACAAAGGGATTCTGACAGATTTCACAGCGTTTCATGCCGTGAGGAAGGGGGTCCTCATCCTCCTCGTCATACCAGAGTGCATAGGACACCAGGTCATTCAGATTCCACTCCGCGGGAAGCACACAATCCAGAAAATAGTCGCAGTCAATCGCTCCGTCATGGATGCTTTCATAGTTGGGGTTCACCAGATGACACCTTTCATCTGTCAGGAGACAGTTTCCGCGATCATAGTTTGCACACTCACCCCTGGCCAGTGCCTTGATGCTTTTCAAAATCTGCTTATCAGTCATGGAACCTCGTTTCTTCTGCGGGGAACATCCCCGGCAGAGAAAAAGGCATCAGTCATCAGGGCTGATGTCTTCCTCGGTCATGAAGATATTGAAAGCGGCAAGCTCAGGAATGGCATGTACTTCCGCGTAAGCCTTGGCGTTTTCCAGTTCTTTGGGATCGTCATACTCCTCGAGCGTGCTCAGAGAATAAACCGGATTATCAAGACGATATACCCGATAAGCATCAAAACGGGGATCCGTCTTCATCCCAAGCTTCCTGTTCAGGTAATCGGCAAGGCCCAGAAGAAAGAAGGCTTCCCGATAAAACCCTTTATCAAAGAAGTAATCGATAAAGGCTTCACTGTTGAAGCTGGACGCCAGAAGGGAATCTTCCGCAAACTGGCGCAGCTGTACCAGCTTGTCCACCGTGGAATAGAAGAGCAGCAGCGTATGCCCATCATGGAGAGGCTGCTTCTCCCGGACTTCCTCATCGTCATCTTCCAGGCATTCATCCCAGTAGTGATCAAGGACGTCCTCGACAGTCGTGTCCAGGGCATCGGCAATGCCGTAAATCGTTGCAGCTTCGCAGTGATCGATCTGCGCCTTTCCGCTGAGAATATCCCGGAGAGTGGAATCAGGCACGCCGCTCATCATGCTCAGGTCAGCGCGGGTCATGCACTTCTTATTCATCAGATTCATCAGATACATATTCTTATCGCTCCATTTCATTTCTTTTGATTTTGGGTTTCGCCATCTGCTGCTGTTCGGGCTCTTTCCGCCCCTTCAGCATCGCATGCTCACACTGAGCGTCCTTGTCATAGGCATACAGGTAGAAGTTGTAATCGCCTCTGCGCGGGGTACAGCGCAGGCAGTAGGTGTAATGGGGAGATTCAGCCTTAAAGCCAAAGCTGTCCTCGCAGGCAAGCCCGTCGCGGCACCCTCTGCTCATACTGGCAAAGTTACGGAGCAGACCATCCTGCTTCCGAAGTGCGTTCACCACATTCTGAAGCTCCTCATGGAAGGCGGTGCTCTTCAGGTCCGGCTGGTGATCAAACCAGCTCGTCCAGAACTCGCCACCGCTTTTTCCGAAGTCGCCGCGCAGGTGCCCCACACAGCCGCGTTCCAGATCCTGCTCACTGCTGCCGGAATAAAGCCAATCGGTTTTTTCCGGTTCGATAGGCCTCCAGGTCAGTTCGCCCTGAAGCTCCTTTTCTGTTTCACCAAGGATGGCCTCAAAGGCATACAGCGCAGTTCGGGAATACTCACCGTAGGTATCTGATGCTTCCGCAGGCAGTCCCTGCTGTTCATAGAAGGAAGAGGAGTCAACAGCATCCAGATAACCGGTGATCTCATCTTTCAGATCAGAAACAAGCTCCGCCATGCTCTCCCGGTTCTCGCCGCCGTAGATCATCTCTTCAACGCCCATGTCAGGATCCTCAGAACTGAAGGAAAGCGTCAGCTCCGCCCGGTCTCCCTGCCGGTTGTATTCCAGGGTGGTGTCCGCCGTATAGTCATGAGAATAAAATCTCACCTGATGCTCATCCGCTTCCGGCATGGGATTGTCATGCAGACTGTCGCGCCAGGATTCATAATCGTGGGTAGATTCAATCATTCTGTACCTCCTTGCTTATCGCTCAGGATCGTTCCGGTGTTTGGGACGGGGCAGGTGCTCAGGAGCATTGGAAGCCTTAAGCGTTTTCTCTTCCTTCGGTCCGTTGTTGATGATCCCGTCAATCATGTTCAGATCGTCTTCCATCGCCATCTCCGCATTGCGAAGCGCGTTTGCCGGCGGAATGAAATCCGGCAGTCTCTGAAAGCCGAAGCTGTCCGTGTAATAGCAAGACAGCCGTCCGTTTTGCTTCAGCGCAATCACATCGCTGACGCTCAGGCTGTGCCCATGGAAGTCCTCAGGACGATCCAGATTGAACCGGGCGTAAAGGCCTTCCAGAATAGCAGCCTGGTCACGCACATCCGTTGGAGGAAGAGCGGCTGAATAAACCAGCTCATAGTTTTCAGACTTCACGGTCTGATCAACATTCCGTGTATCACAGCCTTCCAGCCAGCAGCACCCGTCTCCAAGGCTCAGATACAGGATCGCTTCCTGCTTCGTCATGTTCCTGACCGTAATCATCTGCGGATCATCATTGTGAATCACAAGGAAGCCCTCATCCCGAAGAAACTGTTCAGCAGCGGCTTTATCAGGAAAGACCGTGCTTTCGGCAGCGTCCAGAACCTTATGGACATCCCTCCGCAGGCGTTGTCCATCCCGTCTCAGCTCATCCATGCTGGCGAACCGAAGCAGGTGATAATCCTGGCCATCCTTCACCTGATAAATCGCATAACTGTTATCTTGCAAAATCGTCACCTCCATAAGAGATCAGGCTGGACGCCAATCAAAGCATCCAGCCTGTAAGGGTTATTCCGTCAGCACCATGCCGCTGGTCTTTGTTCCATCCGAAAGCACCAGCGCGTATTTGATCTTCCCATTTTCAGCCGACTGCCTGCAGATGCGCAGACCATACAGCTCCAACGATGTGCCACGGGAAAGGGTCAGCTCAAACTCGGAGTCATTCCAGTAGCGGCTGCGGTTGCTGTCGTAATAGTCCAGCTGCCAGGAACCGTTCCATTCCACCTCGCGTCCGCTTTCCAGCGTGGATCTGCCGGTCACGGAGCCATCCTCGTGGAACACGATCCGGCTGGCATCAATCGAGGTGCCGGCGTACAGCTTCCAGCTGCCCACAATGGCTTTTTCCGCTTCACGCAGGGTGGTGACTGTGCCGGAAAGACATTCGGTCGGCACAAAACCCCGGAAGAGGACATCCTTTTCGGTGCCCTCAATGTATGTCCAGGCACCCATGGTGCCGAGGCAGGTCACCTTGGTGTTTTCGGTCAGTTTGGCCAGCGGAGTCTTGCTGACCAGCGGATCATCCGTGACCTCCACATCATAGTTGACCACGGCAGCCGCGCGTTTCAGGTTCAGATCCGGCACGGTGACATCTTTGGGCAGCGCGTTGATGTAGATATAGCCGATACGGTTCTGCTTATCGGAAATATCATATTGCACGAGGATCCAGTCGTCCTCCGCACCGAAGACCTGAATCCAGCCATTGGTGCTCACTCGGGCACGGCCCTTCGCGCCGCGGATACTCTTCTTGGTCGGAGCGGAGAACACGGCGTAGGTCTGATTGCCCGTAAAGGGAATCACCTCGGCAGACAGCGTGCCCTCGGGGATTTCCGGCACATTGGAAGTGTCCATGGTGATAACCGTTCCGTTATCTGCCATGGCCGTCCCGCACAGAAGCATCAGAATCAGGAAGAGCGATACAAACCTTTTCATCTATTTCCCTCCTTGTTTGTCAAAGGTCGGACGGAGAAAGGGTTTCCCGTCCTTGTAATCCAGGTGCAGTGTTGCCTCATAACGGATATGCGACTTGGCTGACAGCAGCCCGGTTTTATGAACAGAGCCCTTTTCCACCAGTGCCTTTACATCACTGGAGGTCAGCGGATGCTCCGCTCCGGTCAGAATGCCGCCCGTCTTCCAGAGTGCAAAGCCACAGATCCTGTTTTCACACATAAAGCCCTTAGGCCGGTCCGTGATGGCTGCGCCGCACTTCGGGCATTTGCAGATCACCTGCCGCATGGGCTGGAAGAGCTGATCCGCGTTCTCCGCACGGGTGGTATCCTTGGTCAGATCCCGGACAAAGGCACGGACATCCTCCATAAAGGCTTCCGGCTTCTCTTCGCCCTTTTCAATCCGCTTCAGGCGCTGCTCCCACTCAGCTGTCAGCTGAGCAGACATCAGCTTTTCCGGTAGCACAGACGCCAGGGCTTTGCCCTTGGCTGTCGGTGTCAGAATCCGCTTTCTCCGGTCACCAGTGCGCTCAACCAGCTTGGTTTCCAGCAGCTTTTCGAGGATCGCTGCACGGGTAGCAGGTGTACCGATACCCTTGTGCTCTGCGTCATCCGGCATATCGTCAGCGCCGGCTGTCTCCATGGCATGCAGAATGGTGTCCTCGGTATGATGCGCAGGCGGGGTGGTCTTGCCTTCGGCCAGCTCAGCCCGGGGCAGAGCGATTTCATCGCCCTCCTTCAGGTCATCCGGAAGCGAAGCAGTTTTCTCATCGTCCTCTTCCGGAGCCCGACCGCCGATGCTGCCACGGAAGGCCTGCCAGATCCGCTGCCAGCCCATTTGCAGGATCTTCTTTCCCTTGAGCTTGAACTCACGCCCTGCACAGGCGACAGTAACGGTTGTTTCGTCAACCACAAACGGCTCATCCATGGCGCAGAGGAGCCGTGTGCTGACCAGCGTCAGCAGATCCCGCACGCCGGAGGCCAGCGAATTGATCACCTGCTCCTGACCCGGCATGGAATCCGTAGGGATAATGGCATGGTGATCGCTTACCTTTTTGTCATTCACCACAGTCTCTGCGTGACCGCCCAGCTCCAGTCCGGCAGCAAAGGGAAGCGTGCCGCTGACGCGGGAGGCCAGCTCCGGCATTTTCCCCTCCATGTCATGGGTCAGGAACCGGCTGTCTGTGCGAGGATAGGTCAGCAGTTTTTTCTCATAGAGAGCCTGCGCGTATTCCAGCGTCTGCTGGGCTGTATAGCCGAAGATGCGGTTGGCATCCCTCTGGAGCGTGGTCAGGTCATAGAGCAGCGGAGGATTCTCTTTCTTTTCCTTGTGCTCGACCTGTCTGACCACAGCACTGTCCCTGTTGCAGGCCTCCGTCAGGCTGCGGGCCTCGCTCAGGTCATGAATGCGTTCGGAGTGCCCGATCAGGCCGTTGCCCAGATCCAGCTTGACGGTGTAGAAGGTCTCCGGCTCAAAATGCTCGATGGCGTCCTCGCGCTCACTGAGCATTGCCAGGGTCGGTGTCATAACCCGACCAATGGGCAGCGTAGGCCCATACAGGAGCGAATACAGCCGTGTTGCGTTCATCCCGATGAGCCAGTCAGCCTGCGCCCGGCACAACGCCGCCTGATAGAGATTGTCATAGGCGGACTGGTTCTTCATGAAGTGAATGCCTTCCCGGATCGCACTTTCTTCCATGGAGGAAATCCATAAGCGCCGAACCGGCTTCCGGCAGCCTGCCTTTTCGTAGACCAGACGGAAGATCAGCTCACCCTCACGCCCTGCATCTGTCGCGCAGATGATGCCATTTACCTTGTCATCGTTCATCAGGGAGCAGACAATGTTGAACTGCTTCGCGCCATCAGCGGATACGTTGTATTTCCACTTGTCCGGGATAATGGGCAGATCCTTATAGCGCCAGGTGGCAAAATCCTTGTTGTAGTCCTCGGGCATGGCCAGCTCGACCAGATGTCCCAGGCACCAGGTGACCATGAACCCATGGCCTTCCATGTAGCCGTTCTTCGATTCCGTCGCGCCAATCGCAGCAGCGATGGCTTTGCCGACGCTCGGCTTTTCAGCAATGAATAATTCCATGTTTCCCTCCATGCAAACGGCCCTGCGGGTTCAGTCCGCAGGGCTCGTGTTATTACTCCTGATTCGGTTCTTCCTCGTCCGATTCGTCGTCATCATCATCCAGAACAAAGTCATTGTCAGCGCGGCTCTTACCGCCCTTGCCCTTGTTCTTCAGCATGAAGATCGCACCGCCGCCGCCCAGCAGCACAATGGCCGCCAGCGCGATGATCGCTGTCATCTGATCAGGCTTTTTCTCCGGCTCCGGCTCAGTCACCGCCGGTGTAGGCGCGGGAACCGCAGTCGGTTCGGGCGTGACATAGATGATTTCCGGCGTAGGCGTCGGAACCTCTTCCTTCTCCTCGTCGGACATCAGGGCCAGCAGATCCCGCTCGTCCACCAGGTTCAGGAAGTAGGTCTCATACATCTCTGCTTCCTCGTCAATCGGCTTGTCATAGTCAATGACGAGGTAGAAGGTGTTGCCGGCCTTGGACTGAAGGGTGATGAACTGCTTGTTGGTAGCCGCACTGTACAACACATCCAGCGTATGGGAATTGCCATCCGCCTGATACGGCATGCCCGGACCGATGGTGATGTACTCGGTCTGGATGATGGGTTCCGGTGTCGGAGCAGCGGTCGGCTCTGCCGTGGGCACTGCAGTCGGAGCCTGCGTGGGCTCCATCCAGTCATCGTCGGAAACATAGATCAGAGAGCTGCCCAGACCGTGCGGCTTCTCCGTGACTGCCGGAACAACCACAGCGGCAGGTGTCGGATCGGACGCGGGCTCCTCAGATGCCGGGGCCTCTGTCGCGGAAGTGCTGCCGCCCGGCTTTTTGCTGGGCTTCGGCGTCGCGGTCGGTTCCGGAGTCGGGTCAACCGGCTTCACATAGTCCGGATTATCCAGCGTAATCGGATCAGAGAAGTTTCCGGCAAAGTCGAAGGCGCGGACAGCCAGCTTTTCAAACTTGTTCATGTTGTCATCCAGCTCAACGTCCAGCTTATTGCCTTCCACAGTCGTAAACAGCATGCTGTTGATCTGAACACCGGCAATCCCGGAAAGCTCGTCCCGCACCTCAATGTGCAGGACAGAGTTGGCGATGTTCGCGCTCACCAGCGGAGCGGCCAGGTCAATGGTGCTGACCTGCGCCGTTTCATCAAACGTCCGGTCATAGGGATCGGTCACGCGGAGCATGAAGGTACCGTTCTCATGAACGGTGATTTCGGCCCTGCCCTGGTCGAACAGATCCTCACAGTCCGTCCAGGCACCGCCATTCATGCGGTACTCGATCTTCTGCCAGCCAATGTTTTCCTTGTCGGTCACCGTCGCCTTGATTTCAGCTCCGTTATTGTTTGTCCAGCCGCCAGGCGCGATCAGCACAATCCTGTACGGATTGCCCGGCAGGACAGGCGCTTCTGTTGCGACTTCCTCCGGGTCGCTCACGGTTTCCGCCATGCCGGGGCAGATACCCACCAGCATGGAAGCGATCAGGAGCAGCAGAATCAGCCGCAGCCCGCGCTTATGCGTTCTCATCATCAATGGATTCCTCCTTTTCAGCGGGCTGCCTGCCCGCGTCCTTCACACTTTGGGGAAGCTCCGGCACGGGTTTGGTTTTGTCGCCGTACAGCTTCTTCATGATCTCAGCCAGCTGCTCAGGCGTAACGTTGTACTGCGCCGCCGTTGCGTTGATCGCCGAGGCATCCGCCTGCTGAACAAGCTTCCGGATCTCTTCGACCTCTTCCCGAAGGTCGGCAAGCTCCTTTTCCTTTTTCTTCAGCAGCGCGTGCAGCTTCAGCCGGTCCGTGGGATACCTTTTCTGTTTCTTTTCGGTCATACTCTTCACCTCAGTCAATCGGCAGCCGGCCGAAAGCGTAAATCTTCTTTGCCCACTGCGCGTTTTTCAGATCCGCAAAGCCGATGGGATCCCCGGCATGGATCATCATATTGTTGCCCACGTAGATCCCCACATGGGTAATTCCCTTGACATCGGCTCCCATGGTCTTTTCAAAGAACACCAGATCACCGGGCCGTGCTTCCTCACAGGGAATATCCGTACACAGGGAATACAGCCCCTGCGCTCCCAGACGCCTGGTTTTATATACGCCGGACTGGTTGAGTACCCAGCAGACAAACCCGGAGCAGTCAAAGCTGGTTTCGGGACTGGAGCCGCCGTACACATAAGGGTATCCAATATACTTTTCTGCTTCGACCATCATATCCAGAAAGTTTGGATCAAGGATCAGAAGCATTTCCGGGATCGTGTACTTAACCAGCTTGTTTTTGGACTTCACGCCGTTGACCTTGACGTTTGTCTTGCCCGCGGAAGTAATCACGGGCACCTCCATGTCTTCGTCTCCCATGAAGTAGATGGGATCGTCCAGGATGACAAAGGCATTCTCATCCCACTCGATATCCTCGATCTCGATGAAGGGCTCATCCTCCGCGACGGCTGCCCGTGACGGCAGGAAGGCCGACATCAGGATCAGAGCGATGATGACTGCCAGCACCTGCCTGGCGGTAAAAGCGGACTGCTTTTCATACATGCGAATCATTTTCTGCATCTCCTTTATTGTTTTCGGTATGGAAAGCGGAGCCCTGACCATGCAAGGCTCCGCTCCCGGAATCAGTTCGGGACACGCCCGAAGGAATGGAAGTGCTGTCTCCAGTAGGAATCGTTCAGGTTGGCATAGCCCAGGGGCGATCCGCAGTGGATCATCATGTTGTTGCCCACATAGATGCCGCAGTGGGTAATGCCGGCAACGCCTTCGCCCATGGTGCCATCAAAGAACACAATGTCACCGGGCTTAGCCTGATCCACCGGAACATCCCGGCAAAGGCTCCGCAGCCCCTTGGCTCCCAGCCGACCGGTGTTGTAGACGCCGCTGGCCGTGAACACATAGCTGACAAAGCCGGAGCAGTCAAAGCTGGTTTCCGGACTCGCGCCGCCCCACACATAGGGATAGCCGACATACTTGTTGGCTTCCTCCATGAGCTTCGCGAAGGTCGGATCCGCGTCCAGTGTTTCCTGCGGAATGTCATACAGCATGGGATCCTTCAGCGGAACCGCGTGCGGCCCGTGGAAGATCCCTTCCATGTTGCCGTGGCTTGCCATGTACAGGGCGTACATGCCCATGGTGTGATGGCTCATGCTGACGACCGGCAGATGGCTCAGATCCTTGTTCTCCAGCTTCACGTTGCAGATCGTGTAGGTATAGGGTACATCCGCGTCGTAGGTGTAGGATTCCGTATAGGTCCGTCCGGTATCCGGATCGGTCACAAGGCGCGTTCCGGTCTGACGCTCCGTCCGGTATCGGGTTTCGGTGGTGACCGTTTCCGTGACCACGTACTGGAGGGCGAAATACTTCTCAATGACCGGCATAGCCGAATCAATGTCCCATTCCTGGCCGTCGTAATAGGCCGAGATAATGGCGATCAGCACATACGGGTTATGCCAGATCTCATCTGCCTCGACATGATACTCATCGTACCCGGGATGGTAGCGCTCATAGTGATCCATCTCGTCCTTCAGCTGCCGCTCCTTTTCCGCGTAGACACGTTCAGCGGCCCGGACATCCTCTTCCTCAGCGGGATAGGTGCCGATCACGACGGATTCCAGTACGGACTGCGCCAGCGGCGTGCAGGCCTGGAGGCTGCTCATGACGATCAGGAGCATGCCGCCCAGGGCGAGAAGCAGCAGGATGGTCGGATGACGGCGGATGACCTCAACGGCTTTCCCGGCGGCATCGCTGACCTTTTCTGTAGCCTTCTCAGCGTTCTTCGCTGTGTTCTGTACGGTTCTGCCGCCTTTCCCGCGCTTGGCTGCGGCGTATTCCCGGCGAATGGCACGCTTCTGCTGCCAGCGGGAATAGGGATTGCTGGTGAACTGCGGATGCTCCTCCCGGTACTGCTTTTCCAGCACGCGGATATTGGCCTGATCCAGACGCTTTTCCGCTTTCTCCAGCCGCTTATAGGGCCGCATTTTGTGGGCGTGATAGGCGTGTTCACCCATCTGAAGCGCGGTTTCCGCCTTCTCATCCGTCTGCAGAGCAGCGGTCACGGCTACGTTGTCATCCTCGTTCGCATTCTTCGCTTGTCGGTGAAGCTGGTCACCAGCTGTTCTGACAGCCTTCTGCACAGGATGCGTAAGCTGTGATGGCTTCTTTTTCTGCGTTTCCTCAAACTTCAGCCGCAGCGCCTTTTTCTTTGCGCCGGTGGCTGTGGAGTCAGGGGGAATCGCTTCCGGCCCAGTGGCAGAAATGGAAGGCTCGATGCCTGGCTTACTGCCAGACAGCGATGCTTTGCCCGTACTGGCCTTTTCAGGCTTTGGCTTCTGCCGTGTGTTCTGAACAGCCGGCGCACTGGGATCTGACTGAATCTCAGTGTTTTCCCCGGCATGAGGAGCGGAATGCGCATCACCAGAAACGTCTTCCTGCGAGGCAACAGAGGACGCGGCGTCAGTTTCCTTATTCTCCAGTGTCAGCCTGACCCGATAGCGCTTCAGCTTCTTCTGGGCGGCTTCATATTTGTCAGCTGCTTTCTCCGCTTTTTGGATTGGCCGGCTCAGCGCGTCATTCTCCAGCTCTTCCTTGGAGAACTGGAGCCGAGGAGAGCCCCGGCTGCGGTTTTCATCCATCAGTTCTGTCCCTCCTCAAGCGTTTTTTCTGCCTGCTCAGCGAAATACTTTTCCTCCTGCCGGTCTGCATGCGCAGCCACCTGAAGCATTGCACAAAGGGTAAAGCCAAGCATAGCGGCCACCGGGATCATGATGATCAGGAAAATGGTCATTGTCGTCCTCCTTTTCCCAGCGATCAGGACGCATGAACCTCGGTAGGCTTGGTCGTCATGATGCTGTAGAGCTTGGTATTCTTCGGGAAACGATCCTGGAACGGCAGAATCACATTGCCGTAGAACAGCAGACCTTCGCCTTCGCCACTCTGCGTCACATACGACAGCTGATGCGGCGAAATGCCCAGCTTCTTTGCCAGGATTTCACGGTCGCCGGCAGCCTGGTTGAGCATGTAGATGTAGTCGCTGTTCTCAAAGATGTTTTCGATCTCCTGACTGGCCAGCAGATCCTTCACGTTCTGCGTGATGCCGGTCGGGATGCCGCCCCATTTGCGGAAGCGCTTCCAGATTTCGACCGAATACGCAGCAGTCTGTTCTTCCTTCAGCAGCAGATGGAACTCGTCCATGTAGTACCGGGTGGATCTGCCCTCGGCGCGGTTTTCGGTCACCCGGCCCCAGACCTGATCCTGCACGATCAGCATACCCAGCTTTTTCAGCTGCTTGCCCAGCTCCTTGATGTCGTAGCAGACCAGCCGGTTGTTCACGTCCACGTTCGTCCGGTGATTGAACACGTTCAGAGAACCAGTGACGTAGATTTCAAGAGCCGTCGCCAGGGACTGCGCTTCCTTTTCCTCCTGCTGCCGCAGCGCGTTGTACAGATCCTCCAGAATCGGCACGTTCTCCGGGCAGGGATTGGCCAGATACGGCTGATAGATGATGTGCACGGCGCGGTCAATGATGGTTTTCTCAATCGGCTGCAGGCCATCCCGGCCACCAACGATCAGCTCGCACAGGGACAGGATGAAGTCCGATTTCAGGGAAAGCGGATTCTCATCGTCGCTGTAGTTGAGGTTGATATCCATGGGGTTGATGTAGGAATCGCTGGTGGGTGAAATCCGGATCACCTGACCGTGGAACATATTGACCAGCGGGTAATACTCGCCCTCAGGGTCGCAGATGATAACATCATCGTCAGTCAGCAGGATCACGTTGGCGATTTCGCGCTTGGCGGCGAAGGACTTACCGGAACCAGGCGTACCGAGGATCAGGCCGTTGGGGTTCTTCAGCCACTTCCTGTCCACCATGATCAGGTTATTGGACAGGGCGTTGAGGCCGCAGTACAGCGCTTCCTTGCTGGTCTGGAACAGCTCCTGCGTGGTGAAGGGCACAAAAATAGCGGTCGACGATGTCGTCAGACCGCGCTGAATCCGAATGGCGTTGTGCCCAAGGGGCAGGCAGGAAACCATGCCGCTTTCCTGCTGGAAATCCAGCGGGATCAGCTGGCAGTTATGCTGCTGAGCAAGGCTCTGCGCCTGCTTCACGTTCAGAGAAAGCTGCTTGGCATTGTCCGCCGTGTTCATCACCAGAAAGGTGATCAGGAACATGCGCTCGTTCCGGCTCTGCAGATCCTCCAGCAGCTTTTTGGCCTCGCCGCCGTAGGTGGCCAGGTCGCTCGGGATGATGTCCATGTCATACCCGGCGCGTACAGCCTTTTTCTGTTCCTCGATCTTCATCTTGTCCAGGTCTGTGATTTTCCGCTTCACATCCTTGATGGCCGCCACCTGATCGATGGCCTGAATGTGCAGGGAAACGATCAGGCTGGATTCCATGGCGAGAAAGTCTGCCAGACACCGGTCGTTCAGGTCGGCGGCCAGGATAGAGAAGAAGCTGACCTCGCCCTGCTTGCTTCCCATGCCGAAGGTGTTCTTGGCCCGGAAGTCAAAGCTTGCCGGAGCGATGAAATCCTTGGTGGAAAGCCCGGTCGGGGCCAGCCATTTCCAGTCGAACTGGAACGGAGCCTGCGTGTCCATGTGGAACATGTCATGCATCAGCTTCAGCCGCTCCCGTCCGTCCAGTGGAGAGGCGGCTACCCCCAGACGCTTGAAATTGTTCAGCAGATCAATCTCGATGCGCTCCAGGCGGGGCTTGGCCGCCTTGAAGTTTTCCGCCTCGATGCCATAGGTGATGAACTTGGTCTTGGTCAGACCGTTGTTGCCCTTGGCCAGCTGGTTCTGGAGCATTTCGGCATATTCATGCCGCACATCGTTGAACCCGTCATCCTTATCCGGGATGATAATGCTCTGCTCGAAGGATTCCGCGCTGGCAGTCAGGTTGAGGAAGGAAAACTGAAGGTGAATGGATGCGTCAAAGTAGTTGAGGAAATCACACCAGCCCTCGAAGATGCTGGTCTTGTCATCGTTCTGAGCCAGCTGGTAGTTGATATCCTGAAACTGAATGGTTTTGGTATAGTAGTTATCCGTGACGCGGCAGATCCCGTCAGGCCACATCCGCTGATATGGGATGGTGGCCTGCGCTGTCCGCGGGACTTTCTTTGCGTTCTGCTGCTGGCTGCGCGTCATCAGCTCCTGCAGCTGCTTCTTTTCAGCCCGCGTCAGCTTAAGCTTTTCCTTTTTCTTTGCCATGAAGGATCTTTCTGACCTCCCGTCTGTTTCTCGTATTCTGTTCAAGGGTGGCGTAGAAATTCTCCGTTTCAAATACGCGCGTCCTTGGCCGGATGAACCGGGCCTGAATGTAATGCTTCAGCAGAACCTCCAGAGGCTGGCCGTTGCGCTCAAACATGGCGAACAGAAAAAACGGCAGCATGATGACAATCATGAGCGCCGCCGCCATGCTCACGCCGATGGCTCCCTTTGTCAGGAAGAACACCGGCAGACCAACCAATGCGCCCAGACCGAAGCAGACAACCTGCCGCTTGGTCAGGTTGAACAGAAACTTGGATTTGACGCGGGTCAGATCCTTAGGGACAGGTACATAAGCCATCGATTATCCTCCTTTTCTGCGAAGCACGTACCAGACAGGAAGCCGTTTCCCGGTCTGACTCCGGCTTCCCTGACGCCGGGGCTTCCGCTTGCGCAGCGTCCGGTACTTCTTTCGTGGTTTTGCTTTCCAGCTTGTGTTTTTCTTTTTCATTGCCGTCACGTCCGTTCCTGATTAATGCGCGTTGAAAATGGACTTGGCGACGGAGCTGGACTTGAACAGGGTGAAGCACAGCAGCACTGTGTACCCGATACATGTCCAGAGCGCGGCGCTTACATCGCTGCCAACGCTGATGTTCTGCACCAGCACGGCGTAGATTCCAACGCAGACCATAATGAGGAACGCCTGAAAGCCCAGGGCAAAGAGTGACCGCAGGTAGTTCTGTCCCATCTGACCCCATTCCCGGTTCACCATGGTCGCCATGGGGATCGGAGCGACGGAAGTCACCATATAGATCTCGATCATGCGGCCATACACGATGATGAAGATGCAGATGCTCAGCACCCAGGCGATAATGCCCATGAGGGAGGACTGGAACCACAGCCCGAACAGCGGGCCGATATCCATCTCCATGAGCCTTGCCTCCATATCTCCGATCAAAGTGCTTACATCCAGCGCGGTTTCTCCGATGATCACGCCGGCTGCCTGGCTGACCACATGCTGGGCAACGTCAAAAACGCCCATGACAATGTTCCAGGTGTTGGTGACGATCAGCACAGCCGCAAAGGTTTTGAAAATCCATTTGAAGAAAATGAAGGTTTCAAAATCATGCATGTTGTTCCGGTCGATCAGAAGCTGAATCAGCTCAAGGCACATGACAAAGGTCAGGATGATTCCGGCGATGGGCACCACCACATTTTCAGACAGGCTTTTGATCATGCTGAAGATGCTGCCGTTCCATGCCTGGGGTGTCTTACCCACGGTGGAAGCCACATCGGCCACACGGGTATTGATGCTGTCAAACAGCCCGGACAGATTGCTGACGATGCCGCCGACCAGCAGCCCTTTAA
>JAEEGG010003847.1_pt1 | contig 37103 bp, 25 predicted proteins | sample 9134161 | NCBI WGS metagenome assembly JAEEGG01 (sample SAMN16246543, study PRJNA631951) | gut metagenome | biome: gut microbiome; feature: rumen; material: CR-attached | host: Bos | place: Iran: Karaj | collected 2018-10
GCCGGTGCTCAGAACATCGTTCCTAACTCTACTGGTGCTGCTAAGGCTATCGGTCTCGTTATCCCCGAGCTGAACGGTAAGCTGATCGGTGCTGCACAGCGCGTTCCGACTCCTACAGGTTCTACCACTATCCTGCACGCTGTTGTGAAGGGTGAGGTAACTGTTGAGGACATCAACGCTGCTATGAAGGCTGCTCAGAACGAGAGCTTCGGTTACACTGAGGAGAAGCTGGTTTCAAGCGACATCATCGGTATGAAGTTCGGTTCGCTGTTCGACGCTAACCAGACCATGGTCAGCAAGATTGGCGACGGCAACTCTCTGGTTCAGGTTGTTGCTTGGTACGACAACGAGAACTCTTACACCTCTCAGATGGTTCGCACCATCAAGTACCTCGCCGAGCTGAAATAAGCTAAGGCCGACAGGTTAAGATAAGAAAAAGCCATCCGCTCGGTGCGGGTGGCTTTCTTCGTTAAGAATGAAACTTAAAACGACTACTTTGCTAATCTAATAATCAGTATGCATCGGCATCTTCTCGTGCTTGTAAGCCTTTGGCTTTTCTTGGCGTCCCTATCAGCACAAGACAGTTTACCTGTTGTAGAGATAAGGGCCGACAGAACTGTCATTTATCCGCAGCGCATGGAACTGACGGGTGAAGAGACGTTGATGGATGTCCTGCAGATGGTGCCTGACTTGTTGATTACGGGCTATGATGAAATACTTACCCTTTACAACCTCCGCATCGACAATGTTCCGATGAATGGTGACGACAGGCTTATTATCAGTCAGATGAAGGCCAAGGACATCGCTGCGATTCAGATCTGCGACAATACGGGTGTTGCCAAAGGCACCATTGGAACGGGCAATGTACTGGATATTAATATGAAGACGCCCTCTGGGGTAAACGGCTTTGTCGAGGGACAGGGAGGTTTCGGCAAGAATGCCGAAGGTAACGGAACCGTCAATGCGCTATATGGCAGTAAAAGCACCGATATCTATGCCAATGCCGCCTATCGCTACCAACAGGGCAATAGGGAGTATGTAACGTTTCACATGACCAACCGCTTCGACGACTACAATAAGCTGTTGACCTATTTCACTCAGCAATATATTGATAAACCAAACGACAGTAGGACACGAAAGGTGTTGGGCAGGGCAAGGTATTTCCATACCTTCAATGACATAGGCACCGAACTGCTCCTCTTAGGCGGCTATCAGTATTCCAGCGACTTCCTCGTCAGCAACAAGTTGCCCATGTATGTTGTCGAACTGAATACGCCGCTGTTTACCAAGCGCCTGTCTATGATGGCGGGTGTCGAGGGCGATTACCTCATGACACAGCAAAAGTCCAGAGACTGGAGTTGGCATATCTTCAATAACGATGCCTACCTGCAGTTCACCTATACCTTGCCCCGATGGCGCTTTACAGTGGGTAACCGCATCATGTTCTATGGCTACAGACTGACTGACCAGGGCGAAAGAAGAGATTTTGACGATGTTCGCAACAACACCAATGCCTGTGCCATCTATGTGCCCAATAGCCGTCATCAGATTCAGTTGGGCTACTATCGGAAGTACTATAACCCCGCCTACGAGGCCCTCTTTCTGAATACCGTTGCGCTCGGTTATAATGATTGGTTGTATATCAAGCAAAACCTGGAGGAATGGGACATCAATCAGATAAAATTCGCCTATACCTATAGCAAGCCGAAATTCACGGTGCAGACAGAAGCCAGCTATTACCTTGTTGAAGGCGACGACAACTTCACTGAGGTCTTTGCCTCTGCTTATTGGAAACTGAAATGGCTTACGCTGAAGGGGGGTGCCAATCTGTATATAGCAGCAAGTGATGTCTTTGCCACCCTACGCATTGCTCCCACAGCCTATCTCCCTTATGCATGGCAGATAGGCCTGCAGATGGTATATTACACCAAGAAGGCGCCATACCGTGATGCATTCGGCACACCGGTGTATGGTTGCCTGTCCGTCAATAAGCAGTTTGGCAAACATTGGAACATGGGCATCGACTGGCACGACATGTTCGATGCCTTCTGTAGTGAAGCCAAAGTCAACAGGCACGCCGCAAATATTAAGTTGCAGTATCGATTCTAATAACCCCAATATCTCAATTTCTCATTTTCTCATTTTCTCTATTTCTCAACAACATGACAACTATAGAACTGGATATGATACAAACCGCCGGCTTAGGCGCTTTAGCCCTCTTTGTCGGTATGATTCTGACACGAAAGATTGCTTTCCTGCAGAAGTTCTGCGTGCCATCGCCCGTCAGCGGCGGCATCATCTTCTCATTGCTTACCCTGGCACTCTATGGCTGGTTTCATGTCGAGGTGTCGTTCGACGGTACTTTGAAAGATGTCTTTATGCTGGCATTCTTTACCAGCGTCGGTTTCCAAAGCGACCTGAAAGTCATTAAGCAAGGAGGAAAACTCCTGGTCATCATGTTGGCCTTGTTAGTAGTCATCATCGCTATGCAAAACTTGATGCCGATGGGCATTACACGACTCATGGGAGCACACCCTTTGATAGGTATGGCTTCCGGAAGTATTTCCATGACGGGCGGTCATGGTACGGCAGGAGGCTTTGCAAGTGTTCTCGAACAGTTGGGACTGCATGGCGCAGGAACCATCGGAATGGCAGCAGCCACCTTCGGACTGATAGCAGGCTCTATGCTTGGAGGCCCGTTGGCAGAAAGGATTATCCGGACCAAGCTCACTCACGAGCAGATGCAGCAAGACGCCGAGATAGACCCTGCCATGGCGGGTATCGAGAGTGACGAGGCGTCTCCGTCAGGTCGTGCCCAGCGTATCAGTACCAACGAGCAGGAGTTCCAACAGTACGCCAAGGCCGCTTATTGGATCATCCTTGTCATGGGTGCAGGCACCTTGCTCAGTTGGCTGTTGGCAAAGACCGGCATCACGTTCCCTACCTATTTTGGAGCTTTGATTTTAGCCGCTGTCGTTCGTAATATCATTGGATTTGTCAGTTACAAGGAAGACGGGCAGTGGGTGAAAGCCGATAAGTTACTCGATATGGAGCGCATTATTAGTGTCGGCAACATCTGTCTGGCAATGTTCCTCGGCATGGCTATGATATCCCTCAAACTCTGGGAACTCCAAAGCTTAGCCCTGCCATTGATCATCATTCTGGTGTCTCAAGTGCTGATGATGGCACTATTCGTATACTTCGTAGCCTTCCCCCTGTTAGGTCGCGACTACGATGCCGCCGTCCTCTGCGCCGGAATCTGCGGCTTCGGACTTGGCGCTACACCCAATGCCATGGCCAACATGAGTGCCGTATGCTACAAGTACCACTATACCGTCAAACCCTTCCTCATCGTCCCCATCATCGGTGCCATGTTTGCCGACATGATTAACACCGGCATCATCTCCATCTTCCTCAATATGCTATAAGCCGATGACAGCATAAATTGTCACAAGCTTTGTCACAATGTTTGAACATCTGCCTGTGGAGAACATGGTTTATAGTAATCAGCAGCAATACTACGATGCCATTACTGCCAGCAGTAACGCTGGGCAGTCAGGCCCCTTCATCGACTTTATGTTGAATGAGATATACAAAACGCTGAAGTCACATCAGGGTGCTTCATTGCAGGACAAAGTTCCTAATAAAGTTCCTAATAAAGTTCCTAATAAACTCAAAAAAGAATTCCCGAACATACCTGATGTCACATGGGATGTATATATGGCATTGAAAACCAATCATTCTGCATCATCAGAAGAAATCGGTGCATCATTAAGCATTAGCAGTCGCATGGTTCGCAAGCATATTGCCTTCCTGCGTGAGTCTGGACTCATCGTCCGTGTAGGCAGCAATAAGACTGGACATTGGGAGATCATTAAGTAGCATGTAGTAAACGTAACAGTAAGCCTAGAAGCAGCCTAGAGTATGGCTAGAAGCAGCCTAGAGTATGGGTAGAAGCAGCCTAGAGTATGGGTAGAACATACAAAAAGAGTCCTCCTTTAGTCTTCCTTTAGTGTTCCTTTAGTGCTCCTTTATAGAGATATCGTAGCGTAGGCAGAGCGTAGGCGTAGCATAGGCCGAGCTTATGCCCTCGGAGATGGTTCGAACTTTCTGATTAAGCGAGAACAAAGTGAAGCTTGCTTCGACTTTGCCGAGCGTGAAGAAAGTCAACGTAGTTAAGTGGGTTCGAAGATGAGACGTCGAAGAACGGTGCTTTCATGAACCTATGTTCATGGGCCTATGAACATAGTTGATAAATACTATTTTTATTTATGCGAATTAAAGGCCTATTAATGCAAATGTAACCTTACGTAATTATATTAAGTAGGTAACTAATGAGATTGTTAACATTTTGCAGAGAGTTAATTTTGTTTAAACACCTATGAAAATATACAAACAGTGTGCTATATTTCAAAAATATAGACTATATTTGCAATCAAAAATCAAAAATTAACATTTATGACTGAAAATTCTAGACGTAAAAGGTTTACTAAAGTTGCAACCAATCGTGTTCAGAAAATCATTGATTATCTGAACCTCCTGCAGAATTGTTCTAATCGCAGAAATTACGAGTATGACGAGGATGATGTGAATCATATGTTTGAGGAAATCTCAAAAGCTCTCAAGGACGCTAAGGCTGTTTATGCTAACGAACTTAGCAAAGGAAATGGAAAGTCTGGTTTTGCCTTTAAATAATGTATTCGCGCATGAGTAAGTATAAGTGGACATTTGCTAAACAAGGAGGGGACAATCGTGGCGATCACAGTGAAGATGTCTCGATCAAACTTTTTCGTGATTATACTAATCGTTGTCTAATCAGAGAGTTTGCTCAAAACTCTATTGATGCCCCATCAAACGCTCCCAATGCAGAGCCAGTCGAGATACATTTGTCATATATGCAACTTGATGATGATGTTAAAGAGCAAATGGTTGACAGTTTATATGAGCGTATGGTCGCTTGCAAGAGAGAAAATGATCGCACAGGAAACAGCAAGAACGCTTATATTAACAAAGTTCAATTCCTTGAATTGTGTAAAGATAGAAAGGTAACATGCCTAAAGATATCAGATTATAATACCACAGGAATGGATTATTATGATGAAAGCCTTTGGGACACCGAGGAAGAATACTATAGTCACCCTCAGCCTCCATTCAATTCATGTGTGTTATGTGATGGTGCAAGCAACAAACAATCAACTCATGCAGGAGGAAGTCATGGCCGTGGAAAAAATGTAGGATTAGAAAAATCAAGAATAGATGCGGTTTATTATTCAACTATGACAGAACCCTTTGACCAGCAGGGTAATGAATGTGAATCTAAGACTTTCGGTGAAGGAATAATCAAATTAAGTAATCACAGACTATTCTCAGGTCCAGATAAGGGGTGCTATATGAAAGATGGATTTTGGGGTGCTCAAGACGGTAATATTCCTGACGAGGGTGAAGATATCCCCAAATGTTTCAGACGTACGAAACCTGGCACGGATGTGTATATTATTGGAGTGGATAGATCTGAGGATGACATTACTGAGATAAAGCAGTACATGCTTCGCAGTTTCTTTGCTGCTATCAAGCTTAAAAAAATAAAATTCGTACTTTTTGGTGAAGAATTCAATTCTGAAAACCTTGAAGATAAGATGGATATCTATTTCCCTGAGTCAAAGTATTCAAACTTTGACAAGGTGTATTCATATTATCGTATAAAGTATAATCCTAGGCCCTATTGCTTGAAAGCTCTCTGCGCTCCTCGAGACGAGGAACACTTTATGACTATAGAGGCTGATGCCAGCAAATATCCTCATTTAGGGGATGCCAAATTATTTATATGGAAGGATGAAAGCATTAAACTGAATACAAAGCACAAAGATACAGTACTATGTTCCAGAGACAATGGAATGATTATTGAAGTCCGTCGTTTAGATAGTTCCAAAGGTTTTTGCGGATTGTTGATTTGCGATGGAGAAGGAGGAAAGTATCTCAGATTAATGGAAAATGTTACCCATGACGAATGGTCAGAGGGACAGCTGGCTGATGCAAGCGATGCAGACAAGGCCTTGGCAATGCGCACGTATGCCGAGGTAGACCAATTCCTTAAAGATGCGTATAATAATTTATTTCCTAGAATAGAAGGAGATGAACAAAGTGTTCCTGGACTTGATAAGATTATGGGGAGTTTAGGTAATGACAGACGTTCAGAAACGGGTATCTCAACTGATGGTTCCGAACAAAATGAAGATTACAATCTATTAAACTTTACGGTAGTAACTGATGGATTGAATGAGAAGAGTCATTCTGGAGAAAAAGCTGGTACTTTAGTGGCCAGAAAGAGAGGCGGTATTAATAAAAGGATCAAGAATAAGTTGACAGCCCAGAAGCTTCCTAAACTCAAGACGGAGAAAGAAAAGAAGGATGATGACGATGAGAATCATGATCAGGGAACTGAGAATAAAAAGAAAAAGACTAACAACAACAATAAGGAGCCTGATAACAGCGGAACTGTTTTACAAGTAGGCGATGTTGATTCTGCTCAGAAGGGAATGCACTCTGAGGTAATACCTGCACTATTCCTGCAGAAGAGTATTCATTCCAATCAGGGGATTGTTCATAGAATAAGAATTAATGTATTTGATGACTATGATTATTGTTCTATGGTGATCAATGTCGCAGATATGGGGAATGGAACACCCCTCAGAATTGCCAGCATAAAGAGAGCTGATTTTGGTAGGAATTATGATGTCGTTTACAATGACGAGTTTATTATAGAAGGATTATATGGTAATTCTGTTCGAGGTTTCCGCCTTGATAAAGGTTACAACTATTTTGATGTTAAATTTGAAGATGAAATAGACCACAGTTTAATGATTACAGCCTATGAAAATAAGTGAAAAAATATCATATCCATATCCTATTTGGGGATGGTTTGAGAACTATAAAACAAATAAAGCAAGCTATCGTTTAGAGCAGAATTTAAACGATACCGATTCCTTTATATTTAAGATGACTGTGAATAATCAGGATTCTGTGGTAAAGCAACTAATAGCTGAACACAAGGCAGCATACGCATGTATTGCTACTTGTTCATCGACTTTTTACAATCAGTTTGTTACAGAAGAAGATCCAGTAATTACAATCAGTATCCCAAGAGATGACGTTTATGGGACTGTAAACGTTATTTTTATGATTGTTGCAACTTCTAATATACCTGACTATCAGAATCCAAATCTGGATGACTTTTACGAAGGATCAGCTTTTTTGCCTAAGGGTGCTGCAATTGCTCTGCTATACGAAGGGGATTTTGAGGCAGTAGCAACAAGTGGAAAAACTCTGGGCGATGTAATAAAAGTTGTAGAGAATACGTGGAGTAACGAAATTGAAACTGATGTAGATAATCCATGTATAAGAATTGCCCTACCTGCGGACGAGTACAACGTCTTTGATACCTGGGGGGCTAATTACAAGGCCGTATTACATTCAACGATTGTTTATAATGCACTCTTAAAGGCTATTGGAAATCTCCAATCTTTTTCCAAGACAAATCCAGACTATGAATGGGTTAAATATTTGGATAACGAAATTAAAGGCATGGAAGATATCCTTGATGTTGAAGATTTAGCAGAAGAAGGACAAGATGAAAGAGGTTATTCTATTCACGATGCAATGAAAATTGCCAATAGAATTCTAAAACAGCCCACTCGCAGGGCTTTGGGTGAAATATCAGACATAGAATCAAGAAGCTAGCCATATGAATGCCAAAATATTTAAACCAGAATACGCCAAAGACCTCTCTTACAATATAGAGAGTAACATGGTAAACTATAAAAATGAAAATTATGACTGGTCTCATGATGCGCCAATGGATACAGAGCCTTTGACGTTACCAGATGATTTGTGTGAACGGATGTGTAGCTGTTATAATCAGGACATGTTTGGTAATTTCATTCCTGATGGTAATAGTTTCGCAAAATATGATGGAAAGGCAGCAATCGTACTTTTTGAAGCGTTACAAGACTTAAGACCAAAGGTGGTTGCACAACATCATTTATGGGTTTCTTTAGCACACATGACACTCATGACATACATGAGAAAAAGATGGTCTAAGATTAATCAAGCAGATTTCAATGATGTTAAGTATATTAAAGAGCATTGGCTGAATAATGATAGAATAAGAAATTGGCTTAAAGGTCTTTATTGGCAGGTGAAATGTACTGCAATACCTGTTGATGAAAATACGTGGGATTATCAATATACTGACTTCTTGTTTTCAAGACAGAATCTGGGTAATAGAGGTATTGCCGCTAGACCTTCCCTAATTTCAAATCCAAAACTCGTTAAAGGAACGTTGGAGTTCTTAAAGAAATACGAAAAGGATTTCTTGTCACCTCATTTTGAAGAAAAAGCAGAACGATGTTTCCAAATTCTTCTTCAAGAAGGAGCTAAGATAGAGTATGGTACTTGGTCTGAAGAAGATTTCGTAGAATTATTGCTATCACACAAAAAAGAGCTTGAAGTTATTCTAGATAAAAAAGTTGCGAAAAAATTACGAGAGGAACAACTCAATGCAAATGGCATTGATGTTGCTACACTTAAAAAGAAGAAAGCGAAGAGCAAGAATAAAAAACGTAAGAAGCATAAGAAAAGATAATATATGGCAGAAATAGAAGAGTTCAAACAAGGAAAGACTCCGATAAAATTCATTGATCTCTTCGCTGGCGCAGGTGGCATTAGCGAGGGGTTCTTGCAAGCATATACTGACGATAAATATTTCGATTTTGTTCTGGCAAGTGACATCAATAGTAACTGCGAGCTGACCCATAAAGTGAGATATAATCGCCAATTGGGGTTGGATACTGCGTTCATTACAGAAGATATTATGTCAGATGATTTTTTGGCACGTCTTGAAAAGGAGATTGGTGGCCAGAATATAGATGTGGTAACAGGTGGCCCCAGTTGTCAGTCATTCAGTTTGTCAGGACGAAGAAGAAAATTTGACAAACGCGACAATCTCTTTATTCACTATCTGAAAGTTATCCGCAAACTCCGTCCCAAATATTTTGTGATGGAGAATGTGAAGGGTATTCTGACGAAAGACAAGGGTAAGTTCAAAACGGCAGTAATGAATGAAATCCGCTCTATTATCGACGAGAATCAGGTGGATAATATGCTCGCCTATTTCAACGGTGTTTTAAGCAGAACGGCCAATGATTCAGTTCGTCAATGCTTCATTAACAAGATAAGAATAGAGGCCGTTGAGGATGGAGAAGAAGACTTTTTCATAGACAAGTATTTCCAAATTGTGGAATCTGTTTATAAGCAACTGACAAAGCCTGTTACGCTTAAAGTTAGCAAAAGCAATAAGCATATCACAACGATACGCCATGCGCTGTCTTTACTTAAGCTTTCTTCGGAACGTCAGAAGCTGATGAATTACATACTGCATCTGAAGGCAGAGGCTGATGTTGACAACGACCAATTAGTTGACAAATTCAATAAGTTCCTATACGCAATAAGCGATGATGATTTGGTAGAAACCATAAACAGACATCTTTATTGGGTTGAGGAATTTAAGGCTCAGCCAGAAATTGTGGAAAGGTTCAAACTGTTGGTAAATCTTTATACATTGAGCCTCGAAGAAGTCTTTGGCGAATTGCGGAAATATGCAGAGGATGACAATTCTCTTGATGAATACGAGCAGATAATGAATGAGATACACCTTTATCGGATCAAGAAGCCGCTAATACTGAATTCGTCGGATTATGGTGTACCTCAGAATAGAGAAAGGGTTATTTTCATTGGGTGCCGTAAAGATCAGCCAGTGATATCGGAAATACCTGCCACAACTGTGGATAACAAAGTAACTGTCTATGAGGCATTGCACGACTTGGATTTCTTGAATAATGGTGAATCTGCGAATGACTATTCAGAAGTACCTGACATTGACCAATTCGCAGCTTTGGATGTTACTAGAAATATTGACGGAAGACTAGATGAAAACGGTGAGACCTATTCTGAGTGGTCAAGACAAGGACGACTTGGACACCGTTTTACTGTCAAAGAGCCTTTCTATGTGAGGAGTCTTGATAATCTTGAAAACGAGATTATTGAACATGCTCACCTCTTCAATCATCAGACAAGCAAGCAGAGTGAAGAGGTGCTTAACCGCTTGTCTGTCATCGCTGAGGCTGGTGACTATACTGATGAAGTAAAAAAGCAGCTGTCGGATATGGGACTCAACTCCGACAAGCGTAACTATACAGTACTGAAGCCAGACGGTCAATCTCCAACAGTTGTTACCTTGCCAGACGATTTCATTCACTACCGCAGCCATCGTGCACCAACGGTAAGAGAGATGGCACGTCTGCAATCTTTTGACGATTCATTTGTGTTTCAAGGAAAGAGAACAACGGGCGGCGACAAGCGAAAATCCGAAACTCCACAATACACGATGGTTGGTAATGCGGTACCACCACTTATGGCGAAGGCGATAGCAAATAAGATTTTGGAAGTGATAGAATTAAATATGTAACATATGAGAGAAGGATTTATCAAGGAACTGAATGCATTATTTGCAGACTTCCAAAAGGCTGGTGCTGATTATGAAAGCAATATAGGGAAAGGTGTGTCGCTAGAGTCTCAATGTGGTGAGATTCTAAGAGGTGCTATTCCAAATAAGCTTAAAGAGTTGTTCTCGACGAACGACTATCGAATCAAGGGCTCAATAGGAACCGGACGTGTTTCCAAATGTCCTTGGGTAGCCATCATGAATAAAAAAGAGACAGAGTCGACCCAAAGTGGAATCTATCTGGTATTTCTCTTTTCTAGAGGTTTGAAGAAGGTATATCTGTCATTGGCTCAGGGAGTAACCAATTTGAAACTGCCCGAAATAATAAAGAATCGCGATACTTTAAGAAGTGAGCTGCGTCTAAAGAATGATTTACTTCTCCACTTTAACGATCAAGAAATAGATAGTGAAGAGTATAAAGCATGTGCCATTTACTCAAATGAATGGAAATGTAATGACAATGCATATTGCGAAAGACTTTTAATCGCATTTATTGATGCGTATAATACGTATATGGAGCATAAAGAAGGAAAAGTCAACATTCTGACACCAATAGAAGTGCCTAATCTGTCTGATAACATAGATTTAGGTTTTTCTATCAAGAAAATGATTGGTCATATCAAAGAGACGGGATTACTTTATAGTGAAAACCTCATAAAGCGTTTTGCTTTCTCGTTGATGTCGAAACGATTCCTGATACTGAGTGGTCTGGCTGGTTCGGGTAAGACGCAGTTGGCGTTGGCATTTGCAAGTGCGTTGGTGAAGAACAAGGATAAGCAGATGTGTGTGGTGAGTGTAGGTGCAGACTGGACAAACCGCGAGCCGCTGTTGGGATTCCCCAATGCGTTACAACCAGAGAAGTACGTGAAGCCAGAGAGCGGCGTGCTGGACTTGCTGATAGAGGCAAATCGCAAGGAGAATGCGGACAAGCCGTTCTTCTTGATACTTGATGAGATGAACATGAGCTATGTGGAGCGATACTTCGCAGACTTCCTGTCGGCAATGGAGAGCAGGGAGAAAATTAGTCTGTGGAATAGCAATACGGACTCCGACAAAGAGATTGACGGCGTGCCGCAGCGAATTGACCTGCCAAAGAATCTCTTTGTTATTGGTACCATCAACGTTGACGAGACAACGTATATGTTCTCGCCTAAGGTGCTGGACCGTGCCAACGTGATTGAGTTTAAGATTTCGTCGAAGGAGATGGGCGAGTTCCTGCAAGAAATGCGTGAGATAGACCGTGACAGCATTATCGGCCAGGCAGCTGGAATGGGAGAAGACTTTGTGGCAAAGGCATGTAAGAAGGACTTGGCCCAGGACGGTGAAGCTGTTGAGATGCTGCAGAAGTTCTTTGACGAACTGAAGAACGTGAATGCTGAGTTCGGTTACCGTTCAGCAACGGAGATATTCCGTTTTATCTGTCAGGCAAAGGCTAACGATGATACAGACAAGAAGATGACCGACGAGGAAATCCTGGATGCTGCCATTGTGCAGAAACTACTGCCCAAGCTGCATGGTTCACGAAAGAAGCTAGAGCCTGTGCTAGCTCAACTTTGGAAGCTCTGTTTTACTGGTGCTGGTAAGGATTTGAATATAGCAAAGGAGAATGTGGAGAAGGCTCAATACAAAGAGAGTGCCGACAAGATAAGACGTATGTATGAGTCGGCAACAGCGAATGGATTTACAAGTTTTGCGGAGGCGTAAATGTATTCTATATAATATGAATTGATTATCTTTGCAAGTAATTATGGAAATGAAAAGATATACAATAGCGGAACTGCAACAGATGCGTGAGTCGGAAGACCATGTGGAGTTCAAAAAAGGCGAACAAGGGAACGTTTCATACAATGGGGGTGATAAAGTGAAGCCCAAAGATCGTCGTAAATGTATTTTGGGATATGTAACAGCCCTTTGCAATGAGGGTGGCGGAAGGATGGTTATCGGTATGCACGACGACTTTCCGCATAAGGTGACGGGTACGAAACAGAACGAGAATGCCCTAGGAGAGCTGGAGAGCAATATTTATCGCGATACTGGCATTCGCCCTGAGGTATATGAGTTATTTGAGGACGAGGTCAATAAGACTGGCCGTGTGGTGGTGATAGAGGTCCCTTCAAGGCCAATAGGCAAGGCATATAAATTTGAGGATGTCGCATTGATGAGAGTTGGTGAGGATTTATTGCCAATGGATGACAAGGTTCTTTTGTCTATCCTTCAAGAGCAGGAGCCGGACTTCTCGGAACAGTTTTGTGAAGAAGCGACATTCGACGACTTGGATACGGAGGCCATCAAGGTAATGAAAAAGAAATACGCCAAGAAACAGAAGAACCCGTCTTTTGAGTCATTGGATGACAAGCAGGCGTTGAGCGACCTTCGTCTCATTGTGGGTAATAAGATAACCAATGCTGCTGTGCTGCTTGTTGGCAAGGAGTCGTTCATCAATAAGGCGTTTCCGCAGGCTAAAGTGATGTTGGAGTACCGCAATACAGAGCCTCAGATTCATTTCGACAACCGCATGCAGTTCGGGCAGCCATTCTTTATACTGATTGACAAACTATGGGAGGCCATAGATTTGCGTAATGGCTCAGTACCCATCAGGGAGAATTCTTATATCTTTGATATTCCGTTCTTCAATGAGGATGTTATTAGAGAGTTGGTGAATAATGCTTTTGCACATCGCGACTATCGAAAGAATAGTGAGATAGTGGTTAAACAATATCCTACTAGGCTTGAAGTGCTGAATGCTGGAGGGTTCCCTCATGGCGTAACTGTTGATACTATGTTGACTGTGCCTAGTACTCCAAGGAATAGATTGCTAGCTGATGTACTGTCCAAGACTGGTGTTGTTGAACGTTCAGGTCAAGGTATTGACAAAATATATTTGCTTACATTATCGGAGGGTAAACCCGAACCAGATTATACAAAGAGTGATGATTTCACAGTGCTTGCTATTTTACTGGCTACTGTGAAGGACAAAGCTTTTGCAATGTATGTTCAGGGTATTCAAGACAGTCTACCAGAAGATAAGAAACTGACGGTATTTGAGGTTATGGCACTCTGCGAGATAAGAGACGGGAAGAAGAAACCAAGCGATAAGTTGATTACACATAAACTTGAACAAATGGGGTATATTGAGAAACATGGTAAGACAAATGCGATCTATTATATCCTTCCTCGACGATACTATGAATTGTCTGGAGACATGGCTGCCTATTCTTTGGCAACGGACTGGGACATTGATCAAGTTTGGGCTGTAATTCTTCCTTTCCTACAGAAGTATGGTAAGGCGAAACGATCAGACATAGTCAAAATAATAGGTAGCCATCTTTCTGAAAAGCAAATAAGAAGATTTCTGGATATACTTAAAGCTAATGGCTTTTTGAAAACAGAAGGACAGAACCGAACCACCACTTACTATTTGGGCGATTCATATGCAGCCAATAATAAACTTATTAGCAAGGCTTTAACTATTGGGCTGCAAGAACTTAAAGCAAAGGGAGAAATCTAAAGTTTTTTGAAAGGGCAGATAAAAGGGCAGATAAAAAAGGCAAGCAAGCAAGCAATTAAGTAGGTGAAATCTTCTAACTTGTTAAATATCAATACTTTTGAAAGGGCAGATAAAAGGGCAGATAAAAAGACTTTGAATTGAAATAATTATATGTTAGAGCATCTCGAAATACCAGTAGGAGGGAAGTGCAGCGGTTTGAGGCTGCTGATATACCCGCAGTCCGCGAAGGCGAAGGTCTTTGAGGAGAGGGAGCCCTATGCGGGAGAGTCGAGATGGCAGTTGATGGAGGGATGTACATACACCTACGAATTTGTGCCATTCGAAACGGCACAAACTTCGACGGGATGTCGCTACCAGTTTGATAGGGAGAATGAGATTGTGAGGTTTCATCCCAACAAGACAAATCATGCCTGCGAAGGAACGCTGACGACAGGTATCTATGTGGGACACTTGGCATTGCAGGTTGTAGATGTGGATACACAGAAACAGGCGGGGAGTGTGAGCTTGGAGATAAGGAGCACTAAGTCGGAATACAGGAGTGACTACCGTCTGATGTTGGACGAGATTGCGGAATACTATACTGATTTGGTGTTGCAACAAGGATCGCCAGTGACACAAAAACTGGAGATAGATCAGTCGTGCTCGTCAAAGACACTCTATCAGCGATTCTCGTTTGTACGCTCACTCATAGATAGCGAGGCATTTTCGGAGGCTATTCACAAAATCATCTCAAACCCTGTGAGGAAGTGGACGGATGCTAATATTGAGCGTAACATTGTAGGCGTAAAACGTCTTAGCCGCAAAAACATCCGTCAGATTGTAGCAAGCACGGATAGGATTCAACTACCGATGGGGATGCGAATGGGTATGCCGGAAGGTCTGACCAGTGTACCAAGGAGAATAGAGGTGGAATATAAACGCGACACGACAGACTGTCAGGAAAACCAGTTTGTAAAGTTCGTGCTGCGTACCTTTGTGAATTTCTGCTCAGAAATAAAAGGGTTTGTCAATGCTACAGAACAGCTGAAGATGGAAGCCAACCAGACACTGGAACGGTTGTACGGACATCTGGATAACCAGTTCTTCCGTCAGATTTCACAACCAACACATATGAATATGAATAGTCCTGTGCTGCAGCGCAAAGAAGGCTATCGTGAAGTATTGCAGGCTTGGCTGCTGTTTGACTTGGCTGCAAAGCTGAACTGGACGGGTGGTGATGATGTATATGAAGCAGGAAAAAAGAATGTAGCTACGCTTTATGAGTACTGGCTGTTCTTTAAGTTGCTGGAACTGGTGAGGGAGTTCTTCCACATTGAACCACAGGCAAAGAAAGAGCTGGTGGACTTTAAGGAGGATGCCATCAACCTGAACCTGAGACAAGGGCGGATGCGGATGGTGAGCGGACAGCAAGAGACTTTTTCTCGGATACTGAATGTGGCATTTTATTACAATAGGACGTTTAACAGAGTTGCCGATGGAGAAGACTCCATTCACAAGGCTGGCAGTTGGACGATGACCATGCGCCCAGACTATACGCTGTCGTTATGGCCTGGCAAAATATCCGAACAGGAGGCAGAGCGTCAAGAATTGATAATCCATATACATTTTGATGCAAAGTATCGTCTGGACAAAGTACTGCTGGAGGATAAGGACGTAGGAAAGGATATTGGCGAGGAACTTGCAGAAGAAAAGCAAGAACAAGAGCTTAAGATATATAAACGTGGTGACCTGCTGAAGATGCATGCCTATAAAGACGCCATTAGAAGGACCAGCGGTGCCTACGTGCTCTATCCTGGTGATGAGAACAGGGAAATGCGTGGTTTTCATGAGATAGTGCCTGGATTGGGCGCATTCAGTATTCGTCCGGGACATTGGCGAGAAGACTCCGTCTATTTGAAGCAGTTTCTGGCAGAGGTGAAGGCTCACTTAATGGATCGCACGTCAGACCGTGAAAAACTGTCATACTATCAGTATGACGTGCATCTGGAAAGGAATAAAACCATGACAATGGAAAGTCTGCCAGAATCAGAAGGTGAAAACCGCGATTTCCTGCCTGATGAGATCACAGTTCTAATAGGTTATTATAAGAGTCAGGAGCATTTTGACTGGATTATGAAGAATTGGCTGTATAACGGACGAGCTGGTGAAAGGGGTGGAGCAATTGCCATTTCAAAAGAGATTGTGACGGCACGATATATTTTGCTGACAAATGGTAGAGAGTGTTCGCTATTCAAAATCAACTCTGGCGGCCCCAAAGTGTTTGGTTATAAGGAGATGAAAGAACGTAGTTATCCTTTTAATCCCAATGAGGACAACGAGGGTAAGATTTATCTAGTGTTCCGGCTGAACAAGAAAGGTGTTGAGAAAGAGCTACAGAAATACGAGTGGAATCCCCAAGATATGAAGATGCTAAAACTGTCAAAATATGGACGGTTTGACGTTGTTGGGCTGACGGACCTGATGAAGATTGCGAGAATAAAAAGATAGGATATGGATAAGCTCACGACGCAACAGCGCCATAAGAATATGGCGGCAATTCGGTCGAAGGACACGAAGCTGGAGATGATTGTGCGGCATGGTCTGTGGAAACGTGGATTCAGATACAGGCTGAATCATAAGCGACTGCCTGGACATCCGGACTTGGTACTGAGGAAATACAGGACGTGTATCTTTGTGAATGGGTGCTTCTGGCATGGACATAAGGTGATGTCTGATGTAAGATGTAAGAAGGATGATGTTATTGAGAGTTCGGAGTGCTGTAAGATTCCGAAGACGAACCGTGAGTTCTGGGTGGCGAAGATTCGCAGGAACAAGGAACGGGACAAGGAGGAGCAACGCAGGTTGGCAGAGATGGGCTGGCACTGTATCACGGTATGGGAGTGTGAGTTGAAACCCAGTAAGCGCGAAGAGACATTGGAATCGATAGCGTTTACGCTGAACCACATATTTCTGCAAGACAGAAAATGTAAGATGGCTGATGTTAAGATATATCCTCAGATGGAAGAGGAAAGCGATAATTACCTGAAAGCCGCAGAGGAAGAACGATGAAACAAATAGAAGTGGTAGCAGCAATCATTCGCAAAGGAGATAAGATATTCGCTACTCAGCGTGGATATGGCGAGTGGAAGGACTGGTGGGAGTTCCCTGGCGGGAAAATGGAGGCAGGGGAGACACCAGAGGAGGCGCTGGTAAGGGAGATTAGCGAAGAGCTATCTGCCGACATCAGCGTGGATAAGTTCCTTTGTACTGTCGATTATGACTACCCAGCCTTTCACCTCACAATGCATTGCTACCTCTGCTCGCTATTGACAGAGGCTCTCCACCTGAATGAGCATGAGGCAGCAAAGTGGCTCACTAATGATGAGTTGAATAGTGTAAAGTGGCTGCCAGCAGATATTAAAGTGGTGGAATTGATTAAATCAAGAATACAATAAAAGAGCGAGATAATTATGGAAAATATAAAGCAAGTATTAAAAGCTTATTTCGGTTACGACTCCTTCCGCCCCTTGCAGGAGGAAATCATCAATCATGTGCTACAACGGAAGGATGCGCTGGTGCTGATGCCTACTGGTGGCGGTAAATCGATATGTTTCCAAATACCAGCCTTGATGATGGAAGGTACAGCTATAGTGGTTTCACCGCTTATTTCGCTGATGAAGGACCAGGTGGAGGCATTGCGAGCCAATGGCATTGCAGCAGAAGCTCTGAACAGCGCCAATGATGAGATAGCCAATCGTCAGATTGCTGAACGATGTTTGCGGGGTGATATTAAGCTGCTGTATATCTCGCCTGAGCGACTGATAACGGAACTGAAGTGGATGCAGACGATGCTGAAAGTGTCGCTCTTTGCCATTGACGAGGCACATTGTATATCACAGTGGGGGCATGACTTCAGACCTGAATACACGCAGTTGGGCAATCTGCATGAACTTTTCCCCAATGTGCCTATTATGGCTCTCACGGCCACTGCCGATAAGATTACCAAGGCAGACATTATAGAACAACTGCATCTTCAGGAACCGGAAATATTTATCAGCTCGTTTGACCGCCCTAACCTGAGTTTGGACGTCAGAAGAGGATATTCAGCCAAAGAGAAACAGCGCACAATACTGAACCTGATACGCCGTCATCAAGGCGAAAGCGGTATCATTTATTGTCTGGCAAAGAAAACTTGTGAGAAACTGGCTGAGAAACTTCAGAAGGAAGGTGTATCAGTAGGTGTCTATCATGCAGGACTGCCTACGGATGAGCGTAATCGGGTTCAGGAGGACTTTATCAACGACCGTATTCAGGTGGTCTGTGCAACGATTGCCTTCGGAATGGGTATCGACAAGAGCAATGTGCGTTTTGTGGTTCACTATAACCTGCCCAAGAGCATTGAGAACTACTATCAGGAAATAGGGCGTGGAGGGCGTGACGGACTGTCTTGCGAGACCATCCTGTTCTACAACATTGGAGATATTATCACGTTGCAGCGTTTCGCAGAGGAAAGCGGACAACGGGAAATCAATACAGAGAAACTGCAGCGTATGCAGGAATATGCCGAGGCACAGGTTTGCAGGCGGCGCATCCTGCTGAACTATTTTGGCGAGACCAGCGACAAGGGCTGTGGCAACTGCGACGTTTGCCATACGCCACCACAGACATTTGACGGAACAGAACTCGTTCAGAAGGCTCTTTCTGCCATATTGAGGACGGGTGAACAAGTGGGATTCACGCTGACAATCGATATCCTGCATGGCAGTTTTTCGCCAGAAGTCATGTCACGCGGATATAACAAGATAAAGACTTTTGCAGCTGGCAGGGATGTGCCAGTGAGAGACTGGCACGACTATCTGCTACAGATGTTGCAGATGGGATTCATCGAGATTGCCTATAATGAGGATAGTCATCTGCATGTTACGCAACTTGGAAAGGATGTTATTCACGGGAAAACACGAGTACAGTTAGTTGTCATCAGCCGCGAAGACTATAGTGTAAAAGCCCGCCGTAGTCGGATGATGGAAGAACAAGTCTCGGTTGTGACCAATAGTGGTCAGAGTGAGAACATGGAGCTATTTGAGCGATTGAAGGTGCTGAGAAAAGAAATAGCCGACGAAATTAACTCCCCCGCATTCGTCGTGATGTCTGACAAGACACTCCATGCGTTGGCAACTGATATGCCTACAACACTTAAAGCCTTTGGCAATACGTTTGGCATAGGTGAACATAAACGCGACACCTACGGCAAACGATTTATTGAGGTGATTAAACAATATGTGCCAGCGGAAACGGAACTTCCGTTCAAGGAGGTTACTGCTACCTCTGTCTCTCCAGCAGAACCTAAAGAAGAAAACAAAAAGAAACATAAGAACCAAATAACCATACAAGGAACGACTTACGTCATAGATGAGGATCTTTGGGATTCAGAACAAACGCTTCCCCTTCATGGATGGTGACCATGATGAGATTGCACTAAGGAAGTGGCATAGGGAAATTGGACATGGCCTGATGGCGATTACAGATGAAGAAAAGATTCTATTCGATAATCTGAGTACTGAGTTTGCCGACATTCCTAGGAATAGAGGACAATTGGAAAAGTGTCAAGAAAAAGACTCTTCTATCCTAACGGATGAGGTGTCTGTTGACTATTAACCTCTTTCCTTGAAGAGGTACTTTGTGTTAGGTGCGTAAGTAGCTCTTGCAGCCTGCGTTTTAACGCCATGACGGTTTTGAAGTATAGGTTTGCTGAAAAATTCTCTAGAGAATTTGTTGACGAAGTGGCGTTTCGCGTTGTTCAAGTATAGGGCTTGTCGTTAAATTCTCTAGAGAATTTTTCTTTATATATACTTATTGTTATCGGCAAGCCGTTGTATCGTGAGCTGCGAGGGGTATTTGAACGAGGAATGAGAATGGGGTAAGTGTGATGAAAAGGGTATCATAAAAATCCGTGTAAACCATTGGGCTTACACGGATTTCTCGTGTTGTATTGCTTGTTGTTTGCTAATCAAATCTTATTTGACTTCGTCGAATAAAGGCTGCGCCTCGGCTATGCTCATGCAAGCATGGCATTGCTCTCGGCTTGCACTTTACTTAACCTCCTCGAAGTCGGCGTCCTGGATGTTGTCATCCTTGGGAGCCTGTTGCTGCTGACCGCCGGCCTGCTGGTTGTAGAAGGGACCTTGCTGCTGGTCAGCACCGGGCTGGGCACCAGCACCCTGGTACATCTGCTGTGAAGCGGTCTGCCAAGCGGTGTTGAGGGCTGCGATGGCGGTGTCGATGGCTGCGATGTCGCCAGCCTTGTGAGCGTCTTTCAGCTGCTGCAGGGCTTGCTCGATGGCGGGCTTGTGCTCTGCGGGGATCTTGTCGCCAATCTCCTTCAGCTGGTTCTCGGTCTGGAAGATCATGGAGTCAGCCTGATTCATCTTATCGACGCGCTCGCGCTCCTTCTTATCGTTCTCGGCGTTCTGCTCTGCCTCTGCCTTCATGCGGTCGATTTCGTCCTGTGACAGACCTGACGAAGCTTCGATGCGGATGGCCTGCTCCTTGCCGGTAGCCTTATCCTTGGCGCTGACCTTCAGGATACCGTTGGCATCGATGTCGAAGGTTACCTCAATCTGAGGAATACCACGGCGTGCGGGAGCGATGCCAGTGAGGTTGAACTGTCCGATAGACTTGTTCTGGTTGGCCATAGGACGCTCACCCTGCAGTACGTGAATGGTCACTTCTGTCTGGTTGTCAGCAGCGGTAGAGAACACTTCGCTCTTCTTGCAAGGAATGGTCGTGTTGGCCTCGATGAGCTTGGTCATTACACCGCCCATGGTCTCGATACCGAGGGTCAACGGAGTGACGTCGAGCAGCACGATGTCGCCTACGCCGCCTTCCTTGTTGAGGATAGCACCCTGGATAGAAGCACCTACGGCTACCACCTCATCGGGGTTAACACCCTTTGAAGGCTCCTTGCCGAAGTAGTTCTTTACCAGTTCCTGTACGGCAGGAATACGGCTTGAACCACCTACGAGGATGACCTCGTCGATATCGGCAGTGCTCAGCTTGGCATCAGCGATGGCCTTCTTACAAGGCTCCAGACATGCCTGGATGAGGTTGTGTGCCAACTGCTCGAACTTTGCACGTGTCAGTGTCTTTACCAAGTGCTTGGGAACACCGCCAACAGGCATGATGTAGGGCAGGTTGATTTCGGTAGAGGTAGAAGAAGACAGCTCGATCTTAGCCTTCTCGGCAGCCTCCTTCAGACGCTGCATAGCCATGGGGTCAGCCTTCAGGTCGGCACCCTCGTCGTTCTTGAACTCCTGTACCAGCCAGTCGATGATGACCTGGTCGAAGTCGTCACCACCGAGGTGCGTATCACCATTGGTAGAGAGTACCTCGAAGACACCACCGCCGAACTCGAGGATAGAGATATCGAACGTACCGCCACCGAGGTCGAATACGGCAATCTTCATATCCTTGTTGGCCTTGTCAACACCGTATGCCAAAGCGGCAGCGGTAGGCTCGTTGACAATACGCTTTACGTTCAGACCGGCAATCTGTCCAGCCTCCTTGGTAGCCTGACGCTGAGAGTCAGAGAAGTAAGCAGGCACGGTGATGACGGCATCGGTGACTTCCTGTCCGAGGTAGTCCTCGGCAGTCTTTTTCATCTTCTGCAGCACCATGGCAGAGATCTCCTGCGGTGTGTACTTACGTCCGTCGATGTCAACACGCGGATAGCCTCCCTCGTTTACTACAGTATAAGGTACGCGCGAGATTTCCTTCTCGGTCTGCTGCCAGTTCTCACCCATGAAGCGCTTGATAGAGTAAACAGTCTTCTTGGGGTTGGTGATAGCCTGACGCTTGGCGGGGTCGCCAATCTTGCGCTCACCGTTTTCTACAAAGCCAACGACAGAAGGTGTTGTACGCTTACCCTCGCTGTTGGCGATTACTACGGGCTCGTTGCCTTCGAAGACGGCAACGCAGCTGTTGGTAGTACCTAAGTCAATTCCAATAATCTTTCCCATAATTGTATTTGTTTTTTAATTAATAATTCTTTGTTGTCTTTGTCAGATGCCGCTCTGTTTCAGCAGACACCCTGTCACTATCATTAACAGCAAAGGGTGTGCCAAAGTCTCTTACAATGCTGCCATGATGACATTTTGTCAGTGTCAGACATCCTTGCTGTCAGTCAGGCGATATTCAAAAAATGCAAATTTATTTGCTTTTTTATTCACTTATTCGTACCTTTGCAGACAAATTAGCATACAACAGATTATGAATAGAGTCATATTCCTCCTCGTTTTGTCATGGAGCGTGCTGACTGCTTCGGCTCAGACAAACGATTATATAGTGAAGACCAAGGGTGCCAAGAAGACTGTCAAGGCGGCTCCTGCCGCTGCTGCCGGTGGCGGTGATGCGCAGCAGGATGCCGAGCCTAAGGACTTCATGGGCAAGAACTTCCCTTACTATAGCATGTGCGACTGGCGAGTGGGCATGCGCTTTATGGTGATTCCTGAAAAATACGACCTGCTGGTCAATACCTTCTGTGATGCAGAAACCAACAGAGAGGTGGGCAGTGGTCGTCTTCGTCATCATATCCTGACATATCAGGGACACGAGGAAGCGCCCAATGGTCGCACGCATGTGCTGTTTGCTGACGAGGGCGACGGAAAGAAATACTACTTTGAGTTGCCCATGGGGTCATTCGAAGACTACTGCTACAGCCGCAAGGGTGTGCCGACGCTGGCTTATCTGGGCGATGTCGATAAGGCTCGTGAGTTGCTGATAGACCAACAGGTGCTGACGCGTGCGCAGAAATACTATGTTGATACCGACTATGACAGCGACGGCAGTAGTGAGGTGACGGTTAAGAAGAATATCGTTGTCACCATCAAGGCCATCGGTGTCGGTACCCGCAACTTCCCTGTGAAGATTATTGCCGAGGACGAGCAAGGCAACCAGTTCTTCCAGTGTGTCGCCATGTCGAAGACCAACTGTGGCCTGCGTGACGACGAGTTCATCATGGACAACGAGAAATTCCTTTTCCAGAACTCTTTTGAGTATGCAGATGCCATAATGACAGTATCCGAGAATTACAACGACTATATTGGCAAGACCATTCATACCAATCATCCTACGATGATGCGAAGCAAGGGTTCCGGTAAGATTCGCGACATCCGCATTCCGCGCTTTACCGGTTTTATCGTCGATGAAATCAAGCCTGTACCCGACACCCGTTACTATCTGCTGACCATGCGTGAGGTGGAGAGCCGTCGTGTCTTCACCAAGGAGGTAGCCTTCACGGAGAGCGACGTCCTTAACACGCGTAACGGCAACATGGAGAACGACTTCTTCGGCTATGTCTTTGGCATGGGTGACGGTGCTGTCAAGGAGACCAGCAAGGAAATCCGTGCTGCCATTCGTGAGGGACGTGTCATCCGTGGCATGAACAGGGATCAAGTATTGCTTGCCATGGGTGAGCCCTTCCGGACTGTTGTCGAGGACAATGGTAATGAGAAGTGGATGTACTCCCGTTCCAATGGCGTTATCTTTGACGTATGGTTTGACCGCGAAACAGGTCTTGTCGTTAATGACAAAGCCCGTAAGGGTACCGATGATGACAAGAAAACCACTACCACGGCAAAAAGGAAAAAGCCGTCACCAGTCCGGAAGGCTTCCTCAAGGGAATATACCGAGACTGATGGCGACTTTACGACAGGAACACCTATCCAGTGACTATTCCTTGTCCTTGATAGCTTGCATGATTTTTTCTTCCAGCTCTTCGCACAACTCAGGGTTGTCCTTCAGCAGCTGCTTGGTGGCATCACGGCCTTGAGCCAGCTTGGAGTCTCCGTACGAGAACCACGAGCCGCTCTTCTTGATGATGTCGTACTCTACAGCCAGGTCGATAATCTCGCCAATCTTCGAGATGCCCTCGCCGAAGAGAATCTCAAATTCTGCCTTGCGGAAGGGAGGAGCCACCTTGTTCTTGACAACCTTCACTCTCACCAGATTGCCGATGACGTTGTCGCCGTCCTTGATGGGCGATGACTTACGGATATCCAGACGTACCGAAGCATAGAACTTCAGGGCGTTACCACCCGTCGTAGTCTCAGGATTGCCGAACATGACGCCAATTTTCTCGCGCAGCTGGTTGATGAAGATGCACGTCGTGTTGGTCTTGGAAATGGTACCGGTCAGCTTGCGCAGGGCCTGTGACATCAGTCGGGCGTGCAGACCCACTGCCGAGTCGCCCATGTCGCCCTCAATTTCCTTCTTGGGTGTCAGGGCAGCCACGGAGTCAACCACCAAGATGTCGATAGCACTTGAGCGGATGAGCTGGTCGGCAATCTCCAGTGCCTGCTCACCATTGTCGGGCTGCGAGATGTACAGGTTGTCAACATCCACGCCCAACTTCTGTGCATAGAAGCGGTCGAAGGCATGCTCTGCATCGATGAAGGCAGCAATGCCGCCAGCCTTCTGAGCCTCGGCAATGGCATGGATGGCCAGTGTTGTCTTACCGCTCGACTCAGGACCGTAAATCTCGATGATGCGTCCCTTGGGGTAACCGCCAACACCCAGTGCGGCATTCAGTCCGATACTACCCGTGGGAATGACCTCCACGTTTTCTATTTTCTCTTCGCCCAGTTTCATAATGCTGCCTTTGCCGAAGTCCTTTTCAATCTTCTGCATGGCAGCCATCAGGGCTTTCATCTTCTCCTGTTGCGGAGACAGCTGTTCTGTTTCTTCTTTCTTTGCCATATAATTAATTTACAATTTAACGATTTACAATTTACTATTTATTCGCTATTTGACGATTTTTCAATTTTCAAATTACAGCTCCAGGTCGCCGTCGTGGATCTCGTGCCAGGGCAGTCCCTGCTTGTTCAGCTGTTCCATGAAGGGATCGGGGTCGAACTCTTCGACGTTGTGGACGCCGGGCTTCTTCCACAGCCCCTTGCAGAACATCATGGCACCAATCATGGCGGGAACGCCCGTGGTGTATGAGACGCCCTGCATGCCTGTCTCCTCGTAGGCAGCACGGTGCGAGCAGTTGTTATAAACGTAATAGGTATGCTCCTTGCTGTCCTTGCCGATACCACGAATGCGGCAGCCGATGCTGGTCTCGCCCTCGTAGTTCTCGCCCAAATCCTGCGGGTTAGGCAGCACGGCCTTGAGGAACTGCAGGGGAACGATCTTCACCTTGACGGTCTTGCCAGAGCCATCGGCCAACGGAGCCTCGTACTCCACCTCGTCGATGCGGCTCATGCCAATGTTCTGAATCACCTCCAGGTGTTTCAGGTACTGCTGTCCGAAGGTCATCCAGAAGCGGGCACGCTTGATGGTGGGGTAGTTGATGACCAGCGACTCTATCTCCTCGTGGTGCAGCAGATAGCTGTCGCGTGGTCCGATGTTGGGATATGTCAGGTCTTTGTGAATCTCCAGTGGCTCGGTTTCCACCCACTGGCCGTTCTCCCAGTAGAGACCTTTCTGTGTAATCTCGCGGATGTTGATCTCCGGGTTGAAGTTTGTGGCGAAAGCCTTGTGGTGGTCGCCTGCATTACAATCGACGATGTCCAGATACTCGATGGCGTCGAAGTGGTGCTTGGCAGCGTATGCCGTATAGATGGACGTCACACCCGGGTCGAAACCGCAACCGAGGATGGCTGTCAGTCCAGCCTTTTCGAAACGTTCGCGATAGGCCCACTGCCAGGAGTATTCAAAGTGAGCCTCGTCCTTTGGCTCGTAGTTGGCAGTATCGAGGTAACTGCATCCGCAAGCCAGACAAGCCTCCATGATGGTCAGGTCCTGATAGGGTAGGGCAAGGTTGATGACCAGCTCCGGTTTGTAGTCGTTAAACAGTGCCTTCAGCTGCTCTACATCGTCGGCATCCACCTGGGCTGTCTTGATGTCCAAGCGGTAGCCTGCCTTGTGGATATCCTCCACTATCTTGTCACACTTGGCCTTTCTGCGACTGGCTATCATGAACTCTGTAAATACGTCAGCGTTCTGTGCTATCTTGAACGCTGCTACGGTGGCCACGCCACCGGCTCCAATCATCAGTACTCTACTCATCTTGGTAATTTACAATTTGACTATTTATTATTTACAATTTATTTTTCTATTTGGTTATTTCGCCATTTATCGGCATTTTCCTATCTCCTCGCCCTTGATGCCCAGGGCTGCCATGACCGAGTAACCCAGAATCTCCTGTCTGAAGTTCCCGCCCGTAAGGGGCTGCATGGCAAAGAGCGTGATGCGTTTCTCGTCATCTACCGACTTCAGCGTATTACGTACCTTATTATATATATGCTCGTCCTCGGCATTAGGAATCACCATGATACGCTTCACTTCCTTTTGCTCCGCTATCAGTCTCAGAGCGTCTATGAAGAAGTCGCCATGTGCCACCAAGTCCTCTTCCGTGCGGTAAGCATCGAAGATAAATTCTCCCAGATGGTCCTTGAATGCCTTGTTTGTCAGTTCACTGGCAAAGTCCGATGGCTCGAAGTTGTCCATCTGTAGTTTCTCCTTCGAGTGAATCAGCAGCACCTGTGTCACGTTGTTACCTTCACGTAGTCCTCCGTCCAGTGCTACGCAGTCTGCCCATCGTGCCATGTCAGCCTTGGGAATCCGTCTGTTCAGCATCCGTTCAAAGTTTACCGTCAGGTTAAATGCTACCTTGTCGATGTAGTCAGCATCGGCCAGTATTACATTCTCGTGCCATTTTGCTTCATTCATACCTGCAAAGGTACAAATAAGTGAGAACAATACAAAATAAAAAAGCAAATTTTTATTTCTTGTTGAACGGAAGTGCTATTAGAATGGGTATCCGATGGCAAAGTGAAGCGTCTGGTGACGCTTGAAGGTATAGGCATTGAAGTAGCCTGACTTGTCGGTATCGTAAGGCACATGGAGACCCAAGCCCCAGTCGAGGCGGATGATAAGGAAGTCGAGGTCGTAGCGCAAGCCGATACCCGTGCCGAGGGCTATCTCGTTGAATAGGTTTTTCAAGTGGAACTTTCCTTGATCGGCCAGTTGCGTATATTTCGTGTTTTCTCTTTCCTTGCTTTCGAGGTTCCAGACGTTACCGGCATCGAGGAAGACGGCACCATGCAGATTGCCAAAGAGCTGATGGCGGTACTCCAGGTTCATGACGAGTTTCATGTCGCCGTTCTGCACCAGGTATGAATACGCCTTGTTGCTGAGTCCTCTAAAGCTACCCGGACCAATCTGTCGTACTGAGAAGGCTCGGATGCTGTTGGCACCACCAACATAGAAGAGTTCGCTATTGGGAATCCAGTCGCTGTTGCCGTAGGCGTAGATGACACCGGCATTGACATGACCGATGAGGCGAGCATGTCGGTCCAGCGTCCAGGTTTTGGTGAAGTCGGTCTCGAGTTTGAGGAACTGCGAATAAGGATTTTTGAACATCGTCTTGTTCTTCTGGTTCCACGACTTGCCTGTGGCAAGGTCGTAGAGGGCTACTCCATTGCCTGATTCGGCAAGTGTCGTCTCCCAACGAATGGGATTGAGCAGGCGCGAGGGACTGGTGTAGGTATAGGTATAGCGCATTTCGGGGATGAAATAGTCCTGCATGGTTGCCCACAGATAAGGATTGACGTTCATCACCGAGTCGAAGTCGGCAGTATGGCTGTTCATAAACTGGTACTTCAAGGTAAGTGGCGAGAACTCATGACGGCTACACTCAGAGGTCTGCCAGCGGTAGGTCCATTCGCCAGACACCACGTGCATCTTGTAGTAGCCCGGACGGTAGATGATGTTCGTAGCAGCCTTGGCAAGAGTCGTGGGTGTTGAGTAGAACATGCTGCGGCGACGGAAGCGTCCTGTCTTCTTGTCGCGGCGGAAGAACTTGTTGGAAACGAAGGGAGCGATGATGCGCGGAAACTCCACAGAGGCATCGGCACCGTATTCGTAGTTGTTCATACTGGAGCCGCTGCTGGTAGCCCACTCGTAGGAACCGTGGATGTTGACGTCAATCTTCTCGGCTCCTCGGAAAGCATTGCGGCGGGTGACACCCATCTTCAGCTCCGGACCGACACGTCCGATGGTGCGGGCATTGACATCGGTCTCGATGTAGAAATCCCATGGCTTGTCGAAAGTACAGTTCAGGGTAAGATTCAGCGTGTCGCTATGGGCGATGGAGTCGAACTTGAATTCCGTCATAGAGAAGAGCCCCATGGCATTGATCTTGCTGCTGGTCTCTAAGTAGTCGCTATAGCTGTACTCCTTGCGTGGACGCATCTTCATGTCAGCAAGCAGGACACGCGGCCGGATGGGAGGTTTCTTGCCGGCATAGCGGATGGTGAGGAAACGGCCCACGAAGGAGTCGGTGGGCTGTTCCATGAATGACTTGCGCATGTTGATGCTGATGCGCCCGATGTACCACTTGTGAGTGGCTGCCTCGGGAATGCCCTTTGCCAGTTGGAAACGCAACTGTGCCTTGCCGTCAACGAGAAGCGTGTCTGCCAGATAGGAGGCGTAGTCGGGCCGATAGTAGTAATAGCCGTTGTTGCGCAGCAGGGTGTTGATGCGCTGGCGTTCCGTCTCAAGGTTGGAAACCACAAAGGGGTCGCCCTTGTGGATAGCGGCATCGTCCAGGGTTGCATGTATCATACTGTCGGCCTCGGCGGGGTAGCCCATATAGCTGATGCTGTCGATGGTATAGAGTGGTCCAGGAATGACGGTATATTGTATCTTGGCTTCCTTGGGATTCTTCTGCGTGATGGTCTCGTAGGTGACACGCCCGTTGAAGTAGCCATGGTTGCGCAGGACTGTCTGTGCCACACTGGCACGCAACTCAGGATTCACCCATGACATGAGAACGGGCTGCTTGCCGAAGGTCTTCGTCATCCAGCGGGCAAAACCAGTCTGCTTGGTGGAGTATTTGTTCCATACCGTGACGCCCCACGAGAATGGCAGACGGTAGTAGCTGCTGCCAAACAGCGAACCGTTGGGTGCCGTAGCCAAGGCAGCCTCTACTTCTTCCTGTGTGGAAATGAGGTTGTCGGAAGGCTTGGCATCCTGATAGACGATGGTCTTCAAACCCGTGAAGAGCTGCTCGTCCTCGGGAATGTCCTTGGTCATGGAGCAGGAGGTGAGCATCAGCAATGCCGCTAAATATATGATGAGGTTATTTCTTTTCATATTCAATCGATTTTTGGGGACGCTGCGGCATCAGTTCCTTGTCGCTGAAGCGGAAGATGTCGGTAAACTTCTGCAGCGAGCGGCGCCAGATGAAACCGCCACCATACTTCTGTGTATAGCCGTCGAGCCAGTCGTAGCTGTTGTTCTCGAAGAAGAGGTTGAGGTATTTGTTGGCGGTATCGTCTATGCGGTACTCCATGGAGACGTTGTCGAAAAACGACTTGTTGCGGCCTCCCGGCATCTCAGCACCGGAGGTCACCATGCCACCGACGGCAACCTTCAGACGGTTGTTGAGGAAACGCTTGGCAAACTTGAACGAGTAGTTGGTATGCGACTGTCCGGCGGCATCGGTAGTGTTGTCCATGCCGAAGGAGAGGTCGAGGGTGCGCAGGGCATTACCCGTGAGATTGTTGATTTCTGAACTGAGGAATGAGCTGAGTGCTGAGTTCATGGAGAACGCCTTGGTATTGCCGTCTGCCAGATACATGCCCGTGGTGAGCATGGAGACTGCCAGTTTACCACGCTGTTCTACACCCATCGACTGCAACTCGCTATGCAGCTGCATGTCTTCCGGTGCATCGAGGGTAAACACAAGTCCCATGTCGCTAAGCGTCTTGGTAATCTTAACACCACAGTCGAAGACTACACTGCGTCCTACGCCGTTGCTGCCCGTTACTGTGGCCTTGGTGCGTTCTGTGGCAGTGATGTTCAGAGTGGGGTTCATGGGGTCGCCGGTAAACTCTACATACGAACCGTCCTGAATGGTGAAAGTCTTCAGTGGGATAATGGGCATGGCGTACTTCATCTCACCGTTCGACAACGTATAGCGACCCGTCAGCTGCAAGTTGTCGGCAGGATTGTACTGCATGCGCAGCGTACCGCCACCCAACAAGTCGATGTAGTTGGAGTGGTCGGCATTGAGGTAGGCCATGATATGGGCACCCTTGGAGATGTCCATCGTCATGTCCATGCGGAAACCATTGAGAGACGGGCGCTCCACAACGGTTTTTGTGGTATCGGCAAAGTCAGTGAACTTAACCAGATTATCCAGTTGATTGTCGGTGGTCAGCGGAGAGTCACGCAGGATATACCCCATGTCTGTAGAGCCTAATACGTTCAGTCGTCCTCTCATGTTGAGATTGTCTAACGGACCATTCATCATGGCATAGACATCGACAAAGGCCTTGCCATAGGCAACACTCTTGGCATGCTCCTTGGTGCCGATAATCTGGAAGTTCTTGGCACGCATACGGACATCAACCATCACCTTGTCGAGGTTGCTGAAATTGATGTTCCCCTGAATGTTCAGCGGGTTCTGGTTGTGGGCATAGATGGTGAAGTTCTCAAACAACAGGTTGGAGTTGACAATGCGTACGGGGTCATCGTCGAAACGCAGCGTGACACCATAGGGAACGCTCTCGACATACGACGAGGAGAGCATGATCTCGCCATTGACGACAGGACGCGAAACGGGTCCCTTTACTGACATCTCGCCATCACCGAAACCTTGTAGTCCGAATATCTGGTCAGCAATGAAGCCGTTGACGATGGACAAAGGGAAATGGTTGAGTTTCATCGTGGCATCCAACGAACCTTCTCCAGTGTTGATATAATCGCCGCGAAGAATGGCAATCTCCTCGTCATCCTTCATGAGGCGTGCCTCGACGGCATGGGTATCATCTTCCTTTTGGAGATAGACCATCTCGGTACTGATGTTACCGATGGGACTGCGCTCGTATGTCATGTTCTGTACTGACATGTCGCTGACCATAGAGAAGTGCCCGTTGGTATGCTGAACGACATGGTAGTCGCCGTTCATAATGCCCGACATGCGTGGAGCATAGGGAATGACAGCGGTGATTTCGTCGAGGTTGATACGGTTGAGACTGAGGGTGATGTCCTGCAAATCGGTAGCGTCATGTTCGTTGGAATAGATTTTCGCACCTGTTCCGTCATCGGCTATCAGGTCTATCTTTGCCTTCACACGTCCGTTTCTTGCCATGAAGACGTAATTGTCCTTGTTGAGCGTGAACTCTTTGTAACCTATAGTTGGCCGCTCAGGTATGAGGTGCAGCTGAAGCCCGCTATCAACCATCTCTGCCTGCATGCCTAAACGAAGTCCTAACTTGTTGTCGGCATCAAAGACACGAGCGCCGAAAGTTGCGCCACGCTCTTGCAGGATACCATCGAAGAGGGCGTTGAAAACAAACTGCGGATTGCGCTTGTTGTTGCGTATCTGTCCACCAAAGGAAAGCCGTTCCTTGCGCTGCGTCAGTCGGAAATTGATGGTGTCCAGACGGGTGTCGCCAAAAGACAAGGCATGAACATATCCGTTGCCGTTGACTCCTTTTTCGACAGAGGTGGTGACATCAAACAGCAATTCCTTGAAGTGCATGTCCTGGCTGGCCTTCAACAATGCCACTACAGGGTTCTCCTGCTTGCTCTCTACATGGAGTTTCATGGTAGGCAGCAGTCGGCGCAGTGCTGGCTGGTCAATGGTCTTCTTTTCTATCTGTGCCATCGCTGAATCGCCTAACATTGTCAGTTGCTTGAGCACCTCTTCGTAGTTGCCGCTGGCATCGAGCTTGACAATGAAGTCGCCGCTTTGCACACGCGCCAGAACGGTGTCGGCATCCGTCTTGATGTGCAGCCCAACGAACTCCTCACGGTAGGTTCTGGCAGAGTCGCTGATGGTGATGTCGCTGATGAGGCCGCTGACAAAGTGTGACAACTTGAAATCGGAAGTAACATCGACGTGACCGCAGAGTCCTAATGCCAAAGGCTTCTCGGAGAGGTACATCTTGAAGAAGTCTATTCTGTTGACATCGGCAGTCACCGTGGCGTTCAGTTTCTTGGTATTCATCAGTGCATCGAAGTTGATGTTGCCGTTGATGAGATCATTCTGGCTGCTGATGTCTGCTACCGCATGTCCGTCCTTGATGGTTGTCTGAGCCATGATGTTGTCGAGATGCCAATGACCATAGTGTAACTGATGGATTTTCGCATCTGCCTGCAGAGTGGTCTTGGGTGACAGAAAGTCAGTTCCTTGTCCTTGTGCCTTGATGTCGGCAGAAACCGTATAGATAGAGTCACGGGGCATGAAGTGGTGAACATTCAGGTCATGGATGGAAAGGTCTGCATTATAGCGCATGATGCCGGCATGGAAGGCACCCTTCACCTTGACTGTGCCCGTACCTTCGCGGGCTGTAATGTCTGCTGTGTATTGTTCGCCATGAGCTGTCACACGTCCCTGAGCGGTGAGCGGTGGCAACCGATAGTTCTGTCGCATATCGCGGGGTAGCATCGCCATGAGGAACTGCAGGTTGCCTGTCTGTGTCTTGAACTGCAGGTCAGCAGCAAGGTGCTGCGGATCGTTGAGGTTGGCAGCAAAGCCTGTCGCTGTGGCACGAAGTGCCCCTGGCATCTCGATGCTGACGTCCTGCATCTCCATGCGCTGAAGGTTGCCACGCAACAGACCGCTGATCATCAGCGGCTTGTCGGGCCATTGTCGGCGTACATCCTGTGGTAGGTCTCCCAGGAAGGGTAGCAGCGTTTGACGCCCTAACTGAGCCTGGAGGCGCAAGCGCATCTTTCCAGGGTCAATAGAGTCTGTAAGCGACAGTGGCATATCCATATCTACGGCAATGTCGCCATCAGGGGTCTTCAGACGGAAGTGTGGCAGATGCAGGCTGCCATTCTCCATGACAACGGGACCTGCTAAATCCGTAATCTGCAGTCCGCTCCTCTCTTTCAGTGCAACGGTACGCAGTTGAAGACGTAGGGTGGGATCGTGGAAGAAGATGGAATCGATGCCGACATGAATATCGGTGAAGTCGAGGTGGGAGAAGTCAATGGCAGAACCAGCGACTATCGTAGGAGTTGCCCCGTTGGTCGCAGTGCTATCAAGCATGGTGGGAACGTCATACTTCAAAGCACCGTGAATCCAGTCAACGCTTGCTACGGTGTAAGTCTGTGACTCCAGATTTATCATCGCCTCCCGAGCAGACAACTCACCCATGTGCGTGCTGATGTGCATGCTGTCGCCCGGCATGTGGAGGGTGATGTCTGACTGTCGGACGGTGGCTTGGTCGATATGAATTTTCCAATGGTTCTCAGAGGTCGTAGTGTCTTCAGGTACTGAGTCGTTGAGTTGGATATCCAACTGGGCATTTTCCAACATGGTACCATTCAGTTCGACAGTCTCCTGTGACAAGTCGATGCCCTTGCTGGCGACGAAGAGACGATTGAAGCCTCCTTTGACATGTGCCGCCTCTACCATGTCGTCAGTATCTAACTGCGTATTGAGAATTTCCAGTTCGTTGACAACCACTTTACCGCCAAACAGAGGTAGCAGCTGGACGTCAACAACAGCACGCTCAATACGTGCAAGAGGGGAGGAGGAAGCAGTGAGAACCTGGACGTCGTCAACGGCAAGGTCAAGTGGGAAAGAAAGGTTGACATGCCCGACGGTAATCTCCATGCCTGTGCTCTCTGAAGCCATAGAAGCCACTTTATCCACCGCCCAGTTCTGAACAGGAGGCAGATAGAGCAGGATGAGTAGTATGACGAATAGCAGAATAGGGCTTAATAGGATGCCCAGTATCCACCAAAATGCCTTTTTCATAAATCAAACCTTGCAAAGTCTGCTGCAAAAGTAAGTGAAATTTCGCAAATACGAAACTATTTTACCAACTTTTTTAGTGTTTGCCACAGATTATCTTCCGGTAAGGGTGATTCAAGGACGATATTTTCTTTAGAAACAGGGTGGATAAATTCTACACGGTGAGATAATAGAGAGATGCTGCCGTCAGGATTGCTGCGTTTGGCGCCATACTTTAGGTCACCCTTGATGGGCATTCCCAAAGCTGCAAGCTGACACCGTATCTGGTGATGACGTCCGGTCAGCAGGTTGACTTCCAAAAGTGTGTAGTGGTCAGACTGAGCGATAGGCCTGTAACGCAATATGGCTTTCTTGGAATGGGGTACCTCATGGTCGTAGGCGTACGACTTGTTTTGTTTCTCATTGCGTACCAGCCAATGCGTTATCTCGCTAAATGCTGAATGTTGAATGTTGAATGTTGAATGTGATTCATTCCTCATTTCCACTATAGCCCAGTAGGTTTTGTGGACTTGTCCTTCGGCAAACATCTTGTTGAGACGTGTCAGGGCTTTGGAAGTACGGGCAAAGACAACCAGTCCGCTGACTGGACGATCCAGTCGGTGGACTACTCCCAAGAAGACTTCTCCAGGTTTCTGGTAACGCTCCTTGATATACGCCTTTACCGTATCAGAAAGGGGGACATCGCCCGTCTTGTCGCCCTGGACGATCTCCCCGCTCTTCTTATTGACTATGATAATATGGTTGTCCTCGTAAACGACCTCCATACCTCTTACATCTTACATCTTACATCAGACATCTTACATCAGACATCTTACATATTCATGCCACCATCGACCTGGATAACCTGTCCGGAGACATAGCTGGAGAGGTCGCTGGCAAGGAAGGTGGCCACGTTGGCAATATCTTCCACCTGACCGCCACGGCGGAGGGGAATCTTCTGCTTCCATTGTTCGCGCACCTCATCGGGCAACTGAGCAGTCATGGCAGTCTCAATGAATCCGGGGGCAATAGCATTGGCACGGATACCCTTGGGACCCATCTCCTGTGCGATACTCTTTGCCAAGGCGATAAGACCAGCCTTAGAAGCTGCATAGTTGGCCTGACCGGCATTGCCGTGAACACCAACAACAGAAGCCATGTTGATGATGCTGCCACCACGCTGACGCATCATGACGGGAATACAGGCATGAATAAAGTTGAAGGCCGACTTCAGGTTGACGGCAATGACAGCGTCCCACTGTTGCTCGGTCATGCGGAGCATCAGACCGTCCTTGGTGATACCGGCGTTGTTCACCAGAATATCGATGGAGCCAAACTCGGCCTTAACGGCATTGACAACCTCCTCGGTCTGAGCAAAATCAGCGGCATTGGAAGCATAGCTCTTAGCCTTGACGCCCAGAGCGGCAATCTCGCGCTCGGTTTCTTCGTTGACTTCCAAATCAGTGAAGGCAATGTTGGCACCTTCAGCGGCATACTTCAGGGCAATAGCCTTGCCAATACCACGTGCAGCACCCGTAATCAGTGCTGTCTTTCCTTGTAATAATCCCATAATTTTTTTCTTTCTTTTATTTATTAATAATGTGTATTACTTAGCGTTTTACTTTTCCCAAAGCACTGTAAACGATTTTTGCTACCTGGGGCTTGGTAGCCTCGGCGGTCATGCCATGGGCAATACGTCCGTAGATGTAGGGTACCTCCAGACCTTTGATACAATAGTGAGTGATGTCAGCTACCAAATCGACATTGTCGATGTCGAACTCACCGTCCTCCTTGCCTTCGCGGAACACTTTGCGGAACAGTTCTATCTCGGCATCATCGAAGTTCTTGCGTACCTTCTCCACCATCCAGATGTTGCGGAAGAACTCGGCACGCAGATTTCCATTGCGTACCACCGTCTCACGAATCATGCTCAGGTGCAGGTAGATGAGCTCGATGATTTTCTCCTGAGGCGGTATGCGCTTGGCGGCAATCTCGTCCAGTTGGTCGCTCAGTCGCTCCAACTCCGACTCGATGACAGCATAGTAAATGTCTTCCTTGGATTTGAAATAGGTATAAAGAGTACGACGCCCCTTGTCCGATGCCTGCGCAATGTCATTCATCGTGGTGTTCTCTAAACCGTTCTTAGCAAACAGTTGTCGGGCTACATCTACTAGTTTTTGTCTTGTTTTCGATATGGACATCTTTGTAATTTACAATTTGATGATTTACAATTTATGAATAGATTGCACATGTTGCTAACAGTGTGCAAAATTAGGAAATACTTCCGATATAGCCAAATTTTTAGGCAGCAAAAGTGGTAAAATACCAAAAAATAGTGATTTTCTTGCAAAATATTTGCAGAATTCAAAAAATAGTAGTACCTTTGCACCCGCATTTGAAAAACAGGTGTAATATTAACATCGCGGAGTGGAGCAGTTGGTAGCTCGCCAGGCTCATAACCTGGAGGTCGCATGTTCGAATCCTGCCTCCGCAACTAAACGATGAGGAATCATTCCTTTCCAATAAAAAGTCTGATAGTCGTCAGGCTTTTTTTATTGAAATGTTTTGGCTATTCCATAAAATATTTGTACTTTTGTCGCCAAATATACAAATATGACATTATAAAAGTGCAAATTATGAAACCAACATTATTTCTTTTAGCAGCAGGCATGGGCAGCCGTTATGGCGGTCTGAAGCAGCTTGACGGGCTGGGTCCCAACGGTGAAACCATCATGGATTACTCTATTTACGATGCCATTCAGGCAGGCTTTGGCAAGATTGTCTGGGTGATTCGTAAAGACTTTGAGGAGCAGTTCCGCACACAAATCCTTTCGAAGTATCAGGGAAAGGTGCAGTGCGAGTTGTGCTTCCAGGCGTTAGACGCACTGCCCGAGGGTTTTAGTGTTCCCGAAGGTCGTCAGAAACCCTGGGGTACCAATCATGCCGTGCTGATGGGTAAGGATATTATCAAGGAGCCGTTCTGCGTCATCAACTGTGACGACTTCTACAACCGTGACGCCTTTATGGTGATGGGTAAGTTCCTGAGCAGTCTGCCTGAGGGTGCCAAGAACCAGTATGCCATGGTAGGTTTCCGAGTAGGCAACACCCTTTCAGAGAATGGTACAGTGGCTCGTGGCATCTGTTCTACCGATGCTCAGGGTTGTCTGACCACTGTAGTGGAGCGTACTGAGATTGTTCGCTGTGCTGCCGATGGCAGTCAGGCTGGTGATGCTACTCAGCCTGTGCGTTACAAGGACGAGCAGGGTCAGTGGGTTGCCGTGAAGGACGAGACTCCCGTGTCG
>JAEEGG010003848.1_pt1 | contig 37098 bp, 29 predicted proteins | sample 9134161 | NCBI WGS metagenome assembly JAEEGG01 (sample SAMN16246543, study PRJNA631951) | gut metagenome | biome: gut microbiome; feature: rumen; material: CR-attached | host: Bos | place: Iran: Karaj | collected 2018-10
CGATTTGAAATCCATTATCTGGATATACTTTCCCGCTTCGCCTTCGGCCAGATCGATCCTGTCCACGACTCCGGTCATATGGAGCGTCCTGCCTCCCTTAAGAGGAAGATCCATGGCAAAGGGCTTCTCACTTCCCGCAAGCTCAAATCCTCCGGCGGAAAGCTGGTCTCTCAAAAAGCATGCGGAATTGATCACAAGCCTTGAGAGCCTGAGAATGTTATATTCATTCCTTTTATTGTCGTAATACAGGGAACTTCCGTAAGCTGAAGCGGCTTCCGCGGACAGTTCGGGGATCATGCGCGATGCATAATCATCGTCAAAATTCTTCCAGTCCAGTCCGTCCCCGGCAAGTCTTTCGGTAAATCTCCTGATGATATCGTGAACCAGAGATCCTCTGTCAAAGGACTGTATCTCATACGTATCGCCCTGAGCTATCTTCAGGCCGAACGTAAGAAAATATCTGTAAGGGCAGCCCGCATATGTTTCCAGCGAACTTACGCTTCCCTTCAGGTCACCCGGATACAGAACATTTACAGCATCCTCGGAAAGAGGCTCATCAAGATATCTTTTGTATACCGCCTCGGTAAGCTTCTGCCTGTTTCCGTCGCCGTCTCCGACAGCGGAAAAGAGTGCAAAGGTCTCACCCTTATTTTCCGATGCACCCTGCGAATCCGCATAATCCCTCATCATCACGGAAAGCTCGCCGAGCGCATCCTCCCTTGTGCTGACCCTCTCATTTACCGGCCTGTCTTCGGGCCTGAAAACATCAGAGGTGTACGGAAGTATCTTCCTGATAAGGGGTATCAGATATGAAGGCCTGACCGCTTTCCCGTCAGATCTGACTCTTATGTATGAAAGATAAAGTTCCTCGGACGGCTTGCAGATATTCATATACAGATACTGTCTCTGTATATACATCTTCTGTCTGGGAGTGGGTGAAAGCTCAACTCCGTTATCGTAAAGAAATTCCCTGTCGAGATCCGATATCATTCCTTTGCCGGAAGTGTCCGCAGGAATGTTTCCGTCGTTGACTCCCGCAAAAAAGAGAACCTTTATTCCATCAAGTCTCGATCTTTCTATGTCGCCGATAAGCACCCTGTCGACGTTGACAGGAATACCGGGAACCCTCATCTCACCGATTCCCGCGGCAACAGTTCCGACATAGTTTTCAAGGCTTATCTCATCATCTCCGAGAAGAAGGTATATCTTGTCAAACAGATCCACGAACTGTTTCCAAACTGTTTTGTATTCCAGTGTTCTCTCGGCATCGCCGCGTTCTTCGAACGCTCTCTTGAGCAGGCGGATCTTGCCGGGCGCATCCATACAGACCAGCGCTTCATACAAACGCTTTGTGTAACCGATTGCCGTACCCGAAGCGGAAACCTTCCCGCCGTTTTCTTCGAAAGGAGAAAAGAGCGCGATGACCCTGCGCCTTATCGCGTTGATCCTGCCGAGATATTCGGTGTCATTTCTTCTGGATCTGACAGTCTTCGTAAATTCCCTGTGCCATGAATTAAAGCCCCTGACACCGGTCTGTCTTATGTAATTATCGAGAAGATCTGTCTCTTCCCTGCTTATTCCCGTCAGTCCCGCTTTAAGGAGTCTCGTGACAGAAGCGGGAGGAAAATCTTCCGAGAGGATATCAAGATATGCCTGCACCGTTTCCGCAAGAGGATCGAGCGCAAGTCCGTTTACATTATCCAGATAGAAAGGAATACCGAGCGCCTTGAACTCCCTTTGAAAATATGGAGCATATCCCGCAATGTCACCGCATACGATCGCTATATCCCTGTACTGATATCCCTTCTCCGAAAGAAGCTCCCTCAGCTTTACGCCAAGATAACGCACTTCCGCTCCGGGATCCGCTGTTTCCGTAATGTGTACCGATCCGGAATATTCGCCGCCGGCGGGTGTTCTCTTCTTACGGAAAAGATTCCTTTCAAGGAGAGCTATATCACAGTCGGGCAAAGGATGCGAGCAGCTTTCCGGATCCGATACCTCCATCCCGGCTTCCTGCGCACACTTTATGAGAGATGCGGCTGTCTTGTGCGAAAGGAAAAAGAGTTCCTCCTCGCCCGCAGGAGTACGCACATCCTCACCCTCGGAACATTCGAGGGTAACCATCATCTCGGCGCACCTTGACATAAGCGCGCTTATCACTCTCATCTGGACCGGAGTAAAGCCCGTGAATCCGTCGAACACAATGACCGAATCGGGAACTATGGAAGAAGAGGGAATCGCTTCGCAAAGGATATCAAGCTTTTCTTCCCTTGTTATGTAGTGGCCTTCGATATACTGTTCGAAAAGACCGTAGATGACCGAAAGATCCTTCAGCTTTCCCTTTAATGCGCCCCTTCCGAGACAGCAGTCTATCAGATCGTCCATTCCCGCAGGGGTGATGCCGTATTGCATGAATTCGGAGATCGCACTCTTTACTTCCGCGATCATGCCCGCGGAATCAAGCCTGTTTCCGAGAACGGGAAGCTGCGCCCTGGCGGAGGTCGCAACCTTCTGGATCACAAGGCTCATTCCGGTATCGTCGAGAACAGGGATCTCCTCCTGACCCGTTTCTTCAAGTATCCTGTGCGAAAGCCTGCCGAAGCCGAGAACATCGATATTAAGTATTCCCTTGTCAGGGCTCATGGAAACAAGCGCCTTCTGGGCACTCATCGCAGCCTGGTCCGGAACTATGAAAAGGAAATTGCGGTCTCTTTCCCTGCCGGCTCTTTCAATTATCTCTTTATAAACCTCCGTGCTCTTTCCCGAGCCGGATGGTCCGGTTATCAGTCTTAGCCTGCTCACAAAAAGCTTCCTCCTGCCGATACCATTATACTACATCAGGGAATGGGGAATATTTTCCACATAGTCGAGGAGACAATACGGTTGATTTTAGCGGATACCTTTAATAAAATCTGAATTAAGATCATTGAAATTCGGAGAATCAGCGAAACATGCCTGAAGCAGTCGAAAAGAACAATAAAAAAATTTATCTGAGAAATGTCAGCGAAAATGACATCGACCTGCTCTTTGCCTGGGCCAACGATCCCCTTGTCAGGGCTAACTCTTTCAGCACCGAACCGATTCCGTACGAAGACCATAAAAAATGGTTTTCGAATCTGATAAAGGACGAAAACCGCAGACAGTATATTTTAATGGAAGATGAAGAAGCGGTAGGTCAGATCCGCTTTAACATAAGCGGAGGCGAGGCCGAGATAGGATACAGTATATCACCGGCAAAACGCGGATGCGGATACGGTCAGATACTGCTTGAGCTGGCCAAAACCAGACTGAAGGAAGACAGACCCGAAGTCACCAAACTGACGGGACGGGTCAAAGAAGGAAATCGAGCTTCCGAAGCATGCTTTAAAAAATGCGGCTTTTCAACGGTTTCCGGCCGATTCGAATATAAATTCTGAAACGGGATCCGGGGTTACGCACGATCAATCCCTGCGGAACAGATCCCTTGTATATACCTTCTCCTCCACATCATCAAGTACGCTCTCATAGCGGTTTGCGATGATGGAGTCACAGCTTTTCTTAAAACGGTCCAGATCATTTACAACCAGCGAACCGAAGAATGTGGCACCGTCGGGAAGTGTCGGCTCATAGATTATGACCGTAGCTCCCTTTGCCTTCAGTCGCTTCATTACACCCTGGATGCTGCTCTGACGGAAATTGTCGGAATTGCTCTTCATGGTAAGACGGTATACGCCGACCGTGATGGGACGTTCCTTATCGGCATTCCACATTGAGCTTCCGGTATAGTATCCGGTCTTTTCGAGCACACGGTCTGCAATGAAATCCTTTCTTGTACGGTTACTCTCAACGATGGCGCGGATAAGATCCTCAGGCACATCCTCGAAATTGGCAAGAAGCTGCTTGGTATCCTTGGGCAGGCAGTATCCGCCGTAACCAAAGGAAGGATTGTTGTAGTGTGAACCGATCCTGGGATCGAGGCATACGCCTTCAATGATCTCCCTGGTGCTGAGTCCCTTCATCTCCGCATAGGTATCAAGCTCATTGAAGAAGCTGACACGAAGTGCAAGATAGGTATTGGCAAAAAGCTTTACCGCTTCCGCCTCGGTAAATCCCATGAACAGCTTATCGATGTCTTTCTTTTCCGCTCCCTCTTCAAGAAGTGCGGCAAACCTTTCGGCTGCGTCCCTGCTCTTTTCGTCACATCCTACGATGATGCGGCTGGGATGGAGATTATCGTAAAGAGCCTTGGACTCCCTTAAGAACTCGGGAGAAAAAAGGATCCTGTCGGTTCCGAACTTCTCACGCACCTTTACGGTGTATCCGACGGGAATGGTGGATTTGATGATCATATATGTCCTGTCATTATTTTTCATGACAAGATCGATGACCGCTTCAACCGCGGAACAGTCGAAATAGTTCTTCTGGGGATCGTAATTGGTGGGGGCCGCGATTATGACGTAATCGGCATCACTGTATGCGGACGCTCCGTCCGTGGTCGCTCTCAGCTTAAGTCCCCTTGCTTCATGCTCGGACAGAAACTGTGTTATCTCATTATCCATAATGGGAGATTCCCAGTTATTGATCTTATCTACTTTTTCGGGAATGATATCCACAGCCGTGACATCATTATGCTGGGAAAGCAGTACTGCCAGAGACAATCCCACATATCCGGTTCCTGCTACAGCGATCTTCATAATACATTTTTCCTTTCACGATTACTTCACTATTCTTAATACGGGCTTTCCGTAAATGATTTCACCGAATGAAATTATACTAGTGCAAATTACCCATAACAAGCAGTTTATACAATTGTAAAGTGTATATTCGGGATATACCTCAGTATTTTCGCGGGTTTTGCTTATTCAGAGCATAAAAACAGCCGCAGTTATTCTGCGGCTGTTTCATATTGCATCTCAGATCATGGAAGCTTCCCAGCACTCGGGAGCCTTAAGGTTAAGGATGGATGCTACGGTAGCAGCAACATTTGCAAGTCCGTACTCGCCTTCCTTAATGGTGTATGTGTTCTTCTTATCATAGATGATGAAAGGAACGGGATTGAGTGAGTGTGCGGTACGAACCTGGATCTCACCCTTCTTGTTCTTCTCAAGCATCTCGTCGGCATTACCGTGGTCTGCGGTTACGAGAAGAGTTACGTTGTACTCATCGCATACCTTGATAAGTCTTGCGAGTCCGAGATCAACCGCCTCAACACCGGTAACGGTCGCATCGAAGTTTCCGGTATGTCCTACCATGTCTCCGTTAGGGAAGTTGCATCTGATGAAATCATACTTCTCAGACTTGATCGCTTCGATAACATCATCGGTGATCTCCGCGGACTTCATCCAGGGACGCTCATCGAATGAAACATTGTCTGAAGGAATCTCCTTGAATGTCTCGAGCTCTTCGCTGAACTTGGAGCTTCTGTTTCCGTTCCAGAAATAGGTAACATGTCCGTACTTCTGAGTCTCGGAAACCGCATACTGGCTGAGTCCCGCACCCACAAGAAGCTCTGAAAGAGTGTTCTTGATCTCGGGGGGATTTACGAGGTAATGAGTTGGGATGTGAAGGTCTCCGTCATACTCAAGCATGCCGGCATAGTAGCATCCGAGCTTGGGTCCTCTGTTAAAGTAGTTAAAGTCTTCATAGTCAAATGCCATGGAGATTTCAAGTGCGCGGTCACCGCGGAAGTTGAAGAGGATAACGCTGTCCTTTTCGGTAACGGGGCCGACTGCCTTTCCGTCCTTGGCAATAACAAATGCGGGAAGATCCTGATCGATGACATCGAGCTCTTTTCTGTATGTCTCGATAGCTTCGGCAGCATTGTCGAACTGACGTCCTTCACCCTTTACATGGGTGTTCCATCCGAGCTCAACCATTCCCCAGTTAGCCTGGTATCTGTCCATGGTGACCTTCATTCTTCCGCCGCCGGAAGCGATGATGGCATGGAAGCTGTCATCGGAAAGCTCTGCAAGGCAGTCCTCAAGCTGCTTTACATACTGAAGAGCGCTTGTTGCGGGAACGTCACGTCCGTCGAGAAGGATGTGTACGCGTACTTCCCCGGCGCCGTCTTCCTTAGCCTTCCCCAGCATGGTGAGAAGATGGGAAATATTGGAGTGCACGTTTCCGTCGGAAAGAAGTCCGAGGAAATGAAGCACGGAGCTGTTGTTCTTAACGTTTGCAAGAGCTTCCTTCCATGAATCGGACTCGAACATCTTGCCGCTTTCGATGGATTCGTTAACAAGCTTTGCACCCTGTGAATAGATCTGTCCGCAGCCGAGTGCATTGTGACCGACCTCGGAGTTACCCATATCATCGTCGGAAGGAAGACCTACCGCGGTGCCATGAGCCTTAAGTCTGGTGTTGGGGCAGGACTTAAGCATTTCATTAAGGACGGGGGTGTTTGCGGTGGTGACCGCATCGCCGAGTCCGGTCTTACTGAAACCGACTCCGTCCATTACTACCAAAACTACCTGTTTTCTGTTATTCATATTTTCCTCCATAACATCATTCGAGGAATCGTCCTCCCCGAAGTCAACAGACAGATTATAACACATAATACCTAAATGAGTCACGGGGACTGTGCCCGTGACTCATCTGCGGCTCATTCGCGGTTCTTGAGAACCTCTGCGGGGGTCATGCGGCTCAGCTTTCCGGTAAGAAGAAGGCTTACAAGACCGTAAATTGCGAGGATCGCGAAATAGATGATCAGGTAGTAATACCACTCGAAATCAAGATAGAGGCCGCAGGCCACATTGGATACGAACATGGGGAAAAGCTTATCCGTGACGATCTTGGCAAGGGGAATGCTCACTAAAGATCCCAGCATCACCGCGATCCTGTTTCCGTCAAGATACAGTCTTTTGACCTCTTTTCCCCTGAAGCCGAATATCTTCATAAGGGAGATCCCGAATGATGCCCTGTCTATCATCACCGAGGTCATCAGGAACATAACAAGGCAGAAGATCACGGTGCTCATGGTGATCAGCAGGGTGTACAGAGGTGCCATGAGATCCACAAATACGCCTGCTGCCTTTTCTATATCGGCTTTGTCAGTCACGCTGTACAGCCTTCCCTCATCTATATCCAGCTTTCGGTCCGACATGACGGCATTGTAATAGTCATCGCCTTCACCGAACAGTTCCCTGCAGCTGTCTATATCCATGAACACGGTAAGTCCCTGTGAATAGGGGACGATCCCCTCAACCTTAAATGCATAATACATGTCATCCGACTTATCCTCCAGCACCAGTATATCCCCGGTATCAAGGCCATACTTTGTGGCAACCGCATCAGAGATCACAATACTGTCCCTGCCCTTCACCGTATCCACATCGATATAGGGATTGTCGTCATCGATGCCCATTACGGTAATATCCAGGGTGTAACCGAAAGCTTCTTTCTGAAGAGAGGTGATAAATACCGCTTCACCGCCTTCAGGCACTTCATCAGAAGGATACTTATAGGTGTACATGTAACGGTAACGCGTATCCTCCACCGGTCTTTCGCCCATGTTCCTGCAAAGAACATAGCAGTTCAGACCCATCATGAAGATCATCAGGGATACCGACAGTCCGACTATGATGGTAAGGACGGTCCTTCTTTCGCGCAGCATCTGTCTTATCATGAACTTTCTCATAAAGGGCATGTCGGGAAGCCTGATATCACGGCCCTTTGATGCCTTCTGTTCGTTCCTTATAAGGGAAAGAGCAGTTCTCGAAAGACTCTTATTGATGACCAGAAAATTGACTATGATACTGACCGCAGGAGGCATCACAAGAGCATAGACGATCAGGTATCCGGGGATGAACTTATCGAAAACGGGGATCGAATAATAACTGTATGAATCCGAAGTCTGCCAGCTGCTTCCGAGTCCGCTGAGTCCCACCGCAGCTCCGCATATTCCTCCCAAAAGAGAGATAACCGTGGGCATGAAGATATAATGTCTCATCAGATCCTTCTTCTTAACACCCAGCGCATAAAGTGCACCTATCGTGCTGCTCTCTTCCCTGATCTGATTGATCACGAACACGGAAAGCACATATGCGAAAAGAATGATCACCACGATCCCGTCAACAAGTCCTATCGTCTTGTTGATCTCTATATCACCCGCAGCACCTCCGATCCTGAGGTTGTCTTCCTTTAAAATGAAGGAGGTCAGATTGTCCGGAGACTCGGTGAATAACTCATCAAGGAGTTCATCCGACTGCTCCCGAAGCTCACGGATCCCGTCATACAATTCTCCCGCACCGTCATACAGCTCTCCGGCACCTTCATGAAGTTCTCCTGCGCCGTCAGCCAATTCAGTCGAGCCTTCATACGCTTCCTTTATCCCGTCGTCCAGCTCCGACATGCCGTTTACCAGTGAAGTGACTTTTCCGGAAACACCCGGGATCACGGAAACCGATCCTTCGAATTTCTTTACTCCTGACAAAAGCTCTTCGCTTCCTTCACTTAACTGCCCCAGTCCGTCTTCAAGTTCCAAAGTTCCGTCATATAATTCCCCTGTGCCTTCATACAGCTCTCCGGCACCGTCATAAAGTTCCTCCGCGCCGTCCGCAAGATCGCTTATGCCGTCTCTTATCTCATCCCTTCTTCCGTAGGTGTCATCAAGTATTTCCAGATAGTAGGGATCCTCCACCGATCTGTAATCAAATTCCAGATCCCTTATCATCTGCTTAAGATCATCTGCACTTATGCGTCCGTTCAAAAGAAATGCATATGTCAGATCCTCGCTGCTTGCGGAACCGATGCTCCTCAGCAGATCGTATCCTTCAGGTGTGACGAATCCCGTTCCGAAGACGGTACTGTCGACAGCCGTATCGGACAGTTTCTTCAAAGGTGCATCGTAATCCACACTGCTTCCTATTCCGGTGACTGTAATAATCCTGCCACCGATGTTCAGAACATTTCCGACACCAATGTCATGTTCTTCACAGTATCTTTTTTCCAATACGATCTCATCATCCGCAGCCGCATATCTTCCGCAGTCAAGTACCACGGTATCTATCAGCTCCCTGTTTTTGAAAATCCTTATTACGGAGCCGTCATCAAGAGTCAGATCATAGCTTACGTGAGATTCTACGGTGGCACCGCTTTCCGTAAGCGTGCTTATCTGTTCATCCGTAAGTGCATTGAATACGGTAAACTGCCCGTCTTCGATACGGCTTGCAGCCTGATTAGTCTCGGTCCCGACGATCACAACCTCAGCCGCATCCACCAGGGCTATGATTATATACATGCAGAGAGCGATCATCAGAAACAGTGAACCCAGTCTGAAGAAATCCGCTCTTATCTGTCTCGGAAATCTTTTTCTAAGTATCCTGTTCATTACAGATCCTCCAATTCGCGGGCAGGTATTCTGGTCTCGTTCATGTACTCATCCTTCACCACACCGTCCTTGAGGAAGATGACCTTGTGGACCATATTCTTTATGGAATTGTTGTGGGTTACTATGAGCATTGTGGTCCCGTATTTTGCGTTGATCTGTTCAAGAAGGACCAAGATATCCCTGGAGGTGTTTGAATCCAGCGCTCCCGTAGGTTCATCGCAGAGGAGGAGCTTGGGGTTCTTAATGAGTGCCCTTGCGATGGCGCATCTTTGCTGCTGTCCTCCGGAAAGCTGCGCGGGGAATTTGTTCCGGTGCTCGGTAAGGCCCAGCACATCAAGGAGCTCTTCCATATCAAGAGGATCCTTCGTAAGGTATTCGCATACCTGTATATTCTCTGTCACTGTAAGATTGGGAACCAGATTGTAGAACTGGAAGATGAATCCCAGATTGTCCCTCCTGTAATCCGAAAGAGCGTTGTTCTTCATTCCGAAAACTTCCATCCCATCAACCCTGATCGAACCGCTATCCATCGTGTCCAGGCCGCCGATGCAGTTAAGAAGTGTCGACTTGCCGGAACCGGAAGTTCCCTGGATGACACACATCTGTCCTTTTTCAACGCCCGTATTTACGCCCTTTAAGACCTGAACATAGCTTCCGCCGCTTCCGTAGCTTTTCTTAACATCTCTGATCTCAAGATACATTTTTTCATTTCCTTTCTTTCAACATAACAGTGTTATGTAAATGTTATTTTTTTCCGCTTCCGGTAAAAGAAAAACTTTTTCCGGGAAGCGGTGATCTTTACATATTATTTTTTAACCAGCGCAAGCTGCACCCAGCCCATGACCAGATAGTTCAATATGCCGCGTAGTCTCTTGCCGGCTGCCTGCGCATCCTTTTCATGCTTTATCACATGTATAAAAGCGTCCATTGATATATGTGCCATCCAGTGGGACATATATTCGTCATACGTGTATCCGCTTACGCCTGCCATCATGGGAGGTATGGATCTATCCAGCATATCCACGAACTCATCGACGATATTTTCATACATCGTGTTTTCCGATGAATTGAGAAGAAGCATAAAGCTGTCGTAATTAGCATAGATATGACCTACGATGCGGTCACAGATCTCACTGTGATCCATATCGATTCCTTCAAGGGATGTCAATCCTTTCATCTCCTCCGCATCCTCACTGAAGTGCTCGAAAAGTATCTTCCTGAGTCCGTTTAAGGGAGGATCGACAATGGCCGAGAACAGATCCGCTTTGTTTTTAAAGAAAAAATACAAAGCTCCGGTGGTCAGACCCGCATCGGCACAGATGCTCCTCAGGGACGCCTTGTTATATCCCTTTTCAAGGAACTCCTTCTTGGCGGCTTCGATCAAAAGCTCCCTGGTTCCCTGTTCGTTTTCTTTTTGCATGAAATGCTCCATAAAAAGATAACAGTGTTACGTAACACTGTTATCCTACATTCTTCCGATATGTTTGTCAAGCCGTTTACTTTTTCCTCACCGAATATCCGAAAGTTCCGATGGTCTCTGCCATCTTCCTGTACGCTCCGTGCTCATATGCCACCAGATTGCAGCGGTCCATATGGAAGACACCCTTTTCGTCAAGGTACTTCTCATCAACGGATACGCTTACGACTTCCGCAAGGAACATGTCATGGCTGCCAAGTTCGAGTACCTGAGTCACTTTACACTCCAGACAGACCGGCGATTCTGCTATTGACACGCAGTCAACAACATTGCTTTTAGCCGGTGTAAGCCCTAATTCCCTGAATTTATCGATCTTTTTACCGGTTGTGCATCCGGCCTTGTCAAGTGCATATGTCAATTCCTCGGAAGGAAGGTTTATTACAAACTCCCCGGTCTCTTTGATCATGGGGTAGGAATGTCTTTCTTTTCTCACGGAGATATACACCATCGGAGGATCGGAGCAGACGGTGCCCGTCCAGGCTATGGTGATGATATTGTTATGTCCCTCTTTATCCGTGCAGCTTACCATTACGGCGGGAAGAGGATAAAGGAAGTTGCCGGGTTTATCGAATTGTATCTTGCTCATACTCTTTCCTTTCTTATTTACACTTACGGAATATAGTATAAAATATAAACGTTTAAAAAGCACCTAAAGGAAAACATTAAAATGTCAGGAAATTTATATGTGATCCGTCACGGAAGAACGGACTGGAACGATATACCCAGACTGCAGGGGCATACGGATATTCCTCTTAACGCAAACGGAATAAAGATGGCCGAAGAAGCTGCCGTAAGGTACAGGGATGTGCATTTCGATATAGCCTTTTGCTCTCCTTTAAAAAGAGCGGCAATGACCGCGGAGATCCTTCTGAAAGGAAGGAACATTCCGGTCGTATACGATGACAGACTCGAAGAAATGAACTTCGGGATATACGAAGGCACCGTCAATTATTTCGATGATCCCGCATGCCCGGTCAATGCTTTCTTCACCTCACCGGAAACCTATCACGAGGCCCCTCCCGGGGGAGAGAGCATCGACGATCTGATGAACAGGACCGGAGAATTCCTGAACGAAAAAGTACGTCCTTTACTGGAGGGAGGAAAGGACGTACTGATAGTCGGGCATGGTGCGATGAATTCCGCGATCATAACCCGGATCAGAAATCTTCCGCTTGAAGAATTCTGGAACGAAGGGATAGAGAACTGCAAGCTGAAAAAGCTGCTATGAAACAGAGCGGCGACTCTTTCTATGAATCCTGTCATTAACGGCAAGATAGCAGCTGCCTACAACCAGCAGGAAAATGAGCAGTGCAAGTATCCACCATCCGGTTCCCATAAAAGGAAGACCATTTGTAAATCCGAAGGCTCCGGCGGGACTTCCCCAGTTGAGGAAGAAGTAAGGATAATTGTATCCTTCCGCAAACTGCCAGCCCAGGACATATCCTATTCCCGCATAGATCGCATATAAAATGGGCGGGATCAGCACATAAAATACATCTTTCTTCTTAAGTTCAAGAACATTCCCGACAACAAAGAAATCAACAACCGATAATACCGGAACAACAAGATGTGTCAGTGTGTTCTGTAGATTCCATGCTCCCGCGCCCAGTGCCGGTGCAAGGACGAATCCGAATACGATTCCGGTAAGCGTTATGGATATGGTTCCGACATACTTTATGACGCTCCATATCCTTCCGGTCTTCTTTGCCGTGCAAAGCAAGCAGATACCGATGATGCTTATCAGTGCCATGGCGATATTGGACTGGGTCGTGAAGAACATGAACGTTGCTCTTCCGCCCATGAATCTGTCCCTTGCGGCATATACGCTCAGGGTGGTTCCCATGACTGCGGAAATGAATATGATCATCTTCAGAAAAATGCTTACTATATTTTGTTTTCTTGTAAGTATATTCACTATCTGTTCCTTTCAAAAACTTTGAAAACCATAGATCGGTTGATTTATGTTTCGTAAGATTATATTTAGTAAAATGTATTTTGCCACACTTTTTCTTTTTCGTCAACAAAAAAATTCCCTGAAGGAAATCAACCTTCAGGGAATTGGTTTTATAAGCCTGTCTTATGGTATTATCAGAACTTTCCTGCCTTTGCAGCCTCTTCGATGGAAACTGCGGTGGAAACGGTCATACCAACCATGGGGTTGTTACCTGCTCCGATAAGTCCCATCATCTCAACGTGTGCGGGAACGGATGAAGATCCTGCGAACTGAGCGTCAGAGTGCATACGTCCCATGGTATCGGTCATACCGTAGGAAGCGGGACCTGCAGCCATGTTGTCGGGATGAAGGGTACGTCCGGTACCGCCGCCGGAAGCAACTGAGAAGTACTTCTTGCCTGCCTCAAGTCTCTCCTTCTTGTAGGTACCTGCAACGGGATGCTGGAATCTGGTGGGATTGGTTGAGTTTCCGGTGATGGATACGTCAACGTTCTCTTTCCACATGATGGCAACGCCTTCGCAAACATCGTTAGCGCCGTAGCAGTTAACCTTTGCTCTGGGTGACTCGGGATCCTTGGAGTAGCAGGTTCTGCTTACTTCCTTAACAGTGTTGGTGTAAGGATCATACTCGGTTTCAACGAAGGTGAATCCGTTGATCCTGGAGATGATCTGTGCAGCATCCTTGCCGAGTCCGTTAAGGATAACACGGAGAGGCTTCTGACGAACCTTGTTAGCCTTCTCTGCGATGCCGATAGCTCCCTCAGCAGCTGCGAATGACTCGTGTCCTGCAAGGAATGCGAAGCACTCGGTCTCCTCCTCAAGGAGCATCTTGCCGAGGTTTCCGTGTCCGAGACCAACCTTACGGGTGTCTGCAACGGATCCGGGGATACAGAATGCCTGGAGTCCTTCTCCGATAGCAGCTGCAGCGTCTGCAGCCTTGCGGCATCCCTTCTTGATAGCGATGGCAGCACCTACGGTGTATGCCCACTTAGCGTTCTCAAAGCAGATGGGCTGAATGCCCTCGATCATATGATAAACATCAAGTCCTGCGTCCTTAGTGATCTGTTCAGCCTCATCAATAGACCCTATTCCGTACTCAGCGAGCTTGGCAAGGATCTGGGGCTCTCTTCTTTCATAAGATTCAAATTTTGCCATTTTCTAATCCTCCCTTTATCACTCTTTACGAGGGTCAATAAGTCTGACAGCATCGGCAACACGGCCATACTGACCCTGAGCCTTCTCAACTGCCTTAACAACATCTTCGCCGGCCTTGATGAAATCCATCATCTTACCGAAATTGATGTACTTGTAACCGATGATCTCATCATTCTCGTCAAGAGCAAGGTGAGTGATATATCCGTCGGTAAGCTCGAGATATCTGGGTCCCTTCTCGAGAGTTCCGTAAGTGGTACCAACCATTGAACGAGCACCCTTACCAAGGTCCTCAAGACCTGCGCCGATCTGAAGTCCGCCCTCAGAGAATGCAGACTGTGTACGTCCATAAACGATCTGAAGGAAGAGCTCTCTCATTGCGGTGTTGATAGCGTCGCAAACGAGGTCGGTGTTAAGAGCTTCGAGAACGGTAAGTCCGGGAAGGATCTCGGATGCCATAGCTGCGGAATGGGTCATTCCTGAGCATCCGATGGTCTCAACAAGAGCTTCCTGAATGATTCCGTCTTTAACATTAAGAGACAGTTTGCAAGCACCCTGCTGGGGAGCACACCAACCGATACCGTGAGTGTAACCGGAAATGTCCTTAACTTCCTTTGACTTTACCCATTTAGCCTCTTCGGGAATGGGAGCAGCGCCGTGATGAACGCCCTGATGTACAGGACACATCGCTTTTACTTCTGTTGAATAAATCATGTAATAGCCTCCTTAATAGAATGTGAATGATTTATCATAGATCCCAGTTGAACTACTAAAAAATCACGCATCTAAACAGAAATTATAGCGGTTTTTCGCATTTTTGTACAGATGCAAGTGAGCAGAAAGATGCCACGGGAAGCATACGGCAAGGCAGGCACGTGGATTCGGTCTATTACGAAAAAAATAAGACGCCGCCCTAAAAAAGGCGGCATCTTAAATGTAGGGGGTGTTAAAATGTACAGGCTGCTTAAGCCTAATGGAGGGCTGTTTAAAAATCAGGCGAGAGAGCGGCCGAGTGAACGGCAATCCGAAAGAGCCGAATCGTCCGGAGCCTCGTGGGCAACCACAGGATCTGCGACAAGCTGAGCACCGTCACATCTGACCTGTCCTTCCCACTGTCTCATCCACTCACCGTCTCCCCACCCATAAGAACCGAAAAGTGCAATCTTCTTACCGGAAAGCTTTGATTCAACGGAATCAAACATGGGCTGAAATTCGCTTTCTTCGAGAACCTCGGCACCCATTGCCGGGCATCCGAAAGCTACCGAATCATACTTATCCATATCATCCGCCGAAAACTGAGAAGCATTTATCAAAGTTGCCTCAGCACCTGCTACGGATGCTCCTTCAACAACGGCCTGAGCCATCTGAGCGGTATTGCCCGTTCCGCTCCAGAAAACAACAGCTACTTTACTCATATAAACACAACCTTTCTGTTTATGACTGAAAAACAAATCTATTTGGGAGGTCAGTTAGCAATTGCTAACCGCTACGGCTATAAACATACCATTTGACTAGGTTTATGTCAATACATATTTTTTCATAAAAATCAGATTATAAATTTTCGTTGTCTTTGCCTGTAAAAATGCTATGATTTATACAGTTAAAACCCGTATGGGTAATTTTTTTATATCGTGGTTAGCAACTGCTAACCCATAGAAAGAGGTGCATATATGAGTGAGTTTTTTCCAAACATTCCCGAGATAAAATTCGAGGGAAAAGACAGCAGGAATCCCCTTGCTTTCAAGTACTATGATGCAAAAAAAGTCATTATGGGCAAGTCCATGGAGGATCATTTGAACTTTGCCATGGCATGGTGGCACAATCTCTGCGCAAACGGTGTCGATATGTTCGGAACAGGCACTGCCGACAAGAGCTTCGGAGCTGTTCCCGGTACAATGGAGCACGCCAAGGCTAAGGTTGATGCAGGTATCGAATTTATGAAAAAGCTCGGCATCAAGTACTACTGCTTCCATGATGCCGATATCTGTCCCGAAGATCCCGATGACATAAACGAGACCAACAAAAGGCTCGACGAGATCACGGACTACATCCTGGAAAAGACCAAGGGCACCGATATCAAGTGTCTCTGGGCAACATGCAACATGTTCAGCAATCCCAGGTTCATGAACGGTGCCGCAAGTTCCAATTCCGCCGATGTATGGTGCTTTGCTGCCGCGCAGGTCAAGAAGGGACTTGAGAATGCGGTCAAGCTCGGTGCAAAGGGCTACGTTTTCTGGGGTGGACGTGAAGGATACGAAACACTTCTCAATACCGATATGAAGCTCGAACAGGAGAACATCGCAACGCTCTTTACTCTTGCAAGAGACTACGGACGAAAGATCGGCTTTAAGGGTGACTTCTATATCGAGCCCAAGCCGAAGGAGCCCATGAAGCATCAGTATGATTTTGATGCCGCAACCGCTATCGGATTCCTCAGAAAGAACGGACTCGACAAGGATTTCAGAATGAACATAGAAGCAAACCATGCGACCCTTGCAGGCCATACTTTCCAGCATGAACTCAGGGTATGTGCGGTTGAAGATATGATGGGATCTGTTGATGCGAATATGGGCGATACTCTCCTCGGATGGGATACCGACCAGTTCCCCACCAATGTATATGACACAACCATGGCAATGTATGAGATCCTCAAAGCAGGAGGACTCAGGGGAGGTCTCAATTTCGACTCCAAGAACCGCCGTCCCTCCAACACTCCCGAGGATATGTTCTACGCATTCATTTCCGGAATGGATGCCTTTGCACTCGGACTTATCAAAGCGGCTGAGATCATTGAGGACGGACGTATCGACGGATTTGTAAAGGAGCGCTACGCAAGCTACTCGGACGGAATCGGAAAGAAGATACGTGACAGGAGCATTACCCTCGAAGAAGCTGCCGCGCATGCGGCTGAGCTGAAGAAGCCCGCATCACCCGGTTCGGGAAGACAGGAATATCTCGAGACCGTTCTAAACAACATCCTTTTCAGCTGATAGACTGCACCTTCCGTTTTTCTCCATACCCCTTTGCCTGAAATGGGCAAAGGGGCTTTTTGAACTTTTATGTCTGCGTTCATGCTATAATCTTCATATCGATAATTGAAAGGAACATCTTTATGAAATTCATCTCATGGAACGTAAACGGACTCAGGGCATGCTCCGGAAAGGGATTCGCGGATTCCTTTGCAAAGCTTGATGCGGATATATTCTGCCTTCAGGAAACCAAGCTCTCCGAAGGACAGTTTGAACTCGATCTTCCCGGATATCATCAGTACTGGAACTACGCTGAAAAGAAGGGATATTCGGGAACCGCACTCTTTACAAAAAAAGAACCCATATCCGTAACATACGGAATAGGTGTGGAAGAACACGATCACGAAGGACGTGTGATAACCGCCGAATTCGATGACTTCTACTTTATAACGGTTTACGTGCCGAATTCACAAAGGGAGCTCGCCCGCCTCGATTACAGGATGAGATGGGAGCAGGCTTTCCTGTCCTATATCCTTAAACTGGAAAAGAAAAAGCCCGTGATCTACTGCGGAGACTTAAATGTTGCCCACAACGAGATCGATCTCAAGAATCCCTCATCCAATCACCACAATGCAGGATTTTCGGACGAAGAAAGAGCCGCCTTCGGACATGTCCTCGAAAGCGGCTACATAGATACATTCAGATATTTTTATCCCGATAGGAAAGAAATCTACTCCTGGTGGTCATATATGTTCCACTCAAGAGAAAACAATGCGGGATGGCGCATCGACTACTTCGTGGCATCCGAAAAACTTAAGGACCGCCTGGTCAGCGCAGATATCCATACGGATATAATGGGTTCCGATCACTGTCCCGTGGAGCTGGTGATCAAATAGTTTTACGCTATAATTCGAATCTCACATCGATCTGAGGATCGTATAAAGGACATCCGAATTCCGCCATAAGATCAATGATCTTGTTAAGTTCGGCTTCATTCATCCTAAAGCTGCAGTCGAATACAACAGATCCGGGATTTACATAGATTGTAAAGGAACCGGACAGACCACCGTAATTGTAATCATCAAGGCGTTCATAATCCATGAACGTCTTTTTTACTTTCGAAAGAATCTCATCATTTGAAAGCATGGCAAGTCCTTCCACTTCCGTCCCTTCCACGCAAGACTTCTCATAAACTTTTCGAGCATCAAGTTTTATTCCGTCCTCATACTTCCAAAATGCCAGCTGTCTTCCCATAGTCATCTCCTTTATTTACGGCTGCCTCAGTTGCTTTATTGAGCCTAAAGTGCGGATTGGGCTGTAAAATCTGAATTTCTGAAGCTTTTTACAGCCAACTCAGTTGCTTTATCGAGCCTAAAACACGGATTGGGCTGTAAATTCTGAATTTCTGAGGTCTTTTACAGCCAACTCAGTTGCTTTATCGAGCCCAAAACGCGAATCGGGCTGTAAAATCTGAATTTCTGAGGTTTTTTACAGCCAACTCAGTTACTTTATCGAGCCTAAAACACGGATTGGGCTGTAAAATCTGAATTCCTGAAGCTTTTTACAGCCCCTCAGTTGCTTTATTGATTTTGTTATCATCGTCAAAAAATACCGAATCACCCTCGTCTATATCGCGAGCATAAAGATCGGCATCGGGAACTTCCCTCTCGGTTTCATGTCCCGATTCGTCACATAAACGAATAATAACCTTAGGCACATAACCTGCAGGTCTTTCTTCACATCCATAGTCCGCTTCCTGAATTTTAACCACCTTATATTTCAAATCGATATCTCCGCTTTTCTTACATGTATTTTTTTCTTATCCCAAAGATTGACAAGGATCGCATTACTCGTAAAAAATTATTTACCCTCCTGACATTCTTATAATCCATGGTGAGGACTGTCTCCTTCGGAGACCACTTTTATAAGCCTGCATAAGAAATAACCGCTTAGTACATCTTACACATAACGCCAAATGGTTATGCCTGTTTTTCCTTTTTTCGTAGCATGCTCTTCACCACGATATTCAAGCTTTCCGTAGCCTCTAACCGAAATCTTACTGTTATCCTTGAGTAATATCTCCGGATTCTTGCACAGCCTTCCGTTTAGTGTTATCTTTTCCGACACAAAGAGTTTCAAAGCCTCACTTCGAGATATGTGGTACACTTTAGCGATGATCGCATCTAGTCTGGGTGATGATACGGTTATTTTTTCCTCACAAAGCTTCGGAAGACAGTCTCCCGGCACTTCCTCCGTAATGCAGCAAATTACCGCCGTATGCTTTATTCTATCAAGTTCCGAGCATATATAATCAGCCATTTCCTCTAATACAAAAATATAGGCCGCTTGATCCGAGACGAGGATATCACCGATAACATCGCGTTCAATCCCCAGATTTAATATCGCCCCAAGATAATCCCTGTGAGTCAGTTTATCCGCAAACTTTTCCTGCTTTGGTCTGACATAAAGAATACGGATTGGGAACGGCTCATCATATGCGACCTCGTTCGGGTCGCCAAAGCGTGTGACCACTCGTTCACAGTCCTGTGTTCCACCCCACATCCTGACTTCCTGCTCGTCCGACACTTCGTAAGCCAGACTTGCCGTTCTCGCCGAATGAAAGCTGGAGTAAGTATATATCCCGTTTTGTCTTGCCCTTTCAGCTAACTCCATGAAACGCTTTATATTGTTCCGGTCATGTTCATTCATATATAATGCCTAATTATCCTTTTAGTAAGATACCCTATAAGCCGATCTCCCGATATCATCCATAGTTATATCCTTAAACCAAAGTTCTCTGCATGCCCCGCAACGTATTCCTACGAGTCAGAATGAAAAGCATCTAATTCTCAGATTTTTGTGTTTCTCGATGCTTTTATATTCTTTACTCTGCCCAAAAAGCATCGGGTTTCATTACTTTCACGAAATTCGATGCTTTTTTCCTTCTTGCCCGGCCAGAAAAGCATCAATTTCTCATGTTTTTGTGTTTCTCGATGCTTTTATATTCTTTACTCCGCCCAAAAAGCATCGGGTTTCATTACTTTCACGAAATTCGATGCTTTTTTCCTTCTTGCCCGGCCAGAGAAGCATCTATTTCCCGGGTTTTTGGAATTCTCGATGCTTTTATTATCTCTACTTCGCCAAAAAAGCATCTATTTCTCGGATTTTTGTGTTTCTCGATGCGTTTATATTCTTTACTCAGCCCAAAAAGCATCGGGTTTCATTATTTTCGTGAGTTTTGATGCATTTTACCCCATCAATGGCTTCGGAAGGTATAGCATTCGGAACATCCGGTTTTAGCCGTCTTCCTTTCATAGTATAATACAGGTATTAACGGGACCGGAAAATAAAAAACATCTTTTCATTTATTAAAGGATCAACTATATGAATGAATCGGGAATGCAGTACAGACCGGACAAACACGGCGAAAAGCTCTCCATCCTTGGATTCGGGTGCATGAGGTTTGTAAAAAAAGGAAACAATATAGATTTTGAAGAAGCCGAACGTGAAATAATGGAGGCTTACAATTCGGGTGTGAATTACTTCGACACCGCATACGTATATCCCGGCAGTGAAATTACCATCGGAGAGATATTCGAAAAAAACGGCATCAGGGACAAGATAAATATAGCGACAAAGCTCCCCCAGTATCTCGTAAACAACAATGCCGCTCTGGACAAATACTTTAATGATCAGCTTTCAAGGCTCAAGACCGATCATATTGATTACTATCTGATGCATCACCTTACCGACGTTGCAATGTGGGAGAAGCTGAAAAATGTCGGTGTCCTCGACTGGATAAAAGAAAAGAAAGAGTCCGGTCAGATTCGCAATATCGGTTTCTCGTATCACGGAACGACGGATGGTTTTCTAAAGATCCTGAATGATTACGACTGGGATATATGCCAGATCCAGTATAACTATTTCGATGTAAATACTCAGGCCGGGGTAGATGGGCTGAAAGCCGCTGCCGCCAAGGGGTTCCCTGTTGTCATCATGGAGCCCTTAAGAGGCGGAAAGCTCGTAAACATGCTCCCCGAATCAGCCAAAAAGATAATGAAGGAAAGCGACAGAGATTGGTCTCCCGCAGAATGGGGTTTAAGATGGCTGTACGACCAGCCTGAAGTAACCGTTGTACTGTCCGGAATGAACAGCGTTGAAATGGTCCGTGAGAATTGCAGAACCGCAGCAAATTCTCCTGCAGGACATTTTACGGACTCCGATCACAAGACTCTTGCAGAAGTCACCAAGAAGATCAGAGAGCTTGAAAAAGTAGGCTGCACCGGATGCAGATATTGCATGCCCTGTCCCAAGGGGGTCGATATCCCCGGAGCTTTCAGATGCTACAACGCCATGTATATCGAGTCCAAAAGCGACGGCAGGTTCCAGTATGCGCAGACCGTAGGACTGACCAGAGAGCCCGGATTCCCCGACCAGTGCATAGAATGCGGAAAGTGTGAGAAGCACTGTCCACAGAATATTCCCATTAGAGAAAAATTAAAGGAAGCAGACAAAGCACTTCGTCCGCTTCCCTACAAGATCGGCATAAATATAGTACGCAAATTCATGTTCAGAAAAACCTCTTAGCCTAACCCTTGATGCTTTTCTTTACTTGACGATGCCTCTCTTGCATTCATTATTCAGTGATGATTTCCACTAAAAAAAGAACCTTGAAAGACTCTTCAAGCATATTATCACCACCATTACAAAAAAAGCGGGACTTTACAGTCCCGCTTCTTAAATAAGCAGATCAGATTATTACTCGATAACAGATACGGTATCAAGAAGTGATCCGGTCTCATCATCCATGTAAGTGGTTGCGGTAATGGTTGCGGTATATCCGTCCTTTATCAAAACAACCTGAACTACATCGAGATCGATCGTAGTTCCCTCTACTTCGAATACTCCTGAAGTACGGATGCAGGGAACATCCTCACCAAGGAAGACAACGGTGGAACGCTCACAGTTAACATCGGAAGCTCCCATTGACTCATAGGTCTGTGCAAGGAAAGGAATGGTAGCATCGATCATATCTGCAGCATCGTCCTGAGTAAGTCGGGAATCAGTGCTTGATAAAGTAAGATTGAGAGAGTTCATGAAATCCTCATCGGTAAGATAGAAATCAATAACGGTTTCACCTGACTCAAGTGCATTGCTGACAGCCTCGGTGTAGAGAGAGTCGCCCTCTGCGATCATATCGGCGGTCATGTATCCGAGCTGCTCGATGGTCTCGTCATCAGCGAAAGCATATCCCTCGATAGCTCTAACCTTGATTCCGAAAAACTCATTGGTGTAAAACTCTCCGTCAACGGTTCCGAAGATGGATGCAGCATCTGCTGCTTCAGCATCCTCATCCTCAGCATCAGCTTCTTCTGCGTCAGCATCCTCTGCGTCAACGTCCTCTGCTTCAGCTTCTTCTGCGTCAGCTTCTTCGGTCTCTTCTTCCTCAACAACTACATCCTGTGCATCGGTGTTGTTGTCAGATCCGCCGGCACAAGCTGTGAGGCTGAACGCCATAACAAGTGAAAGTAATGTTGCAATAGTTCTTTTTTTCATAATATTTTTTCTCCTCAAAAAAAATAATACTGTCGTCCGCTCAGTAAGCAAACAACAGTAGCGATGATACATCCGTTTTCAAGAAAAGGTCAAGTAAATAATTATTAAGAATCCATTTAGAGCCTCCGGATTCCCGATAAAACAAGGGTTTTAATCATATTGACACATCTCAATTCCGTATGATAATATTTGCATGGTTAGTCTTCTCTAACCAATGAATAAATCATGTTTGGTTCCTCTCCTTTTATCCGTACCTATGACGGTATAAATGGAGAGGAATTCAATGTTACCAGGAGGAATGCCATGAAAGATTATTTGGAAATCGTAGAAGTCTACGGCAGAGAAATACTTGATTCCAGAGGAAACCCTACTGTTGAAGCAGAGATCACTCTCGCAGACGGAACTATCGCTACAGGATGCGCACCCAGCGGTGCATCAACAGGCGAGTTCGAAGCACTTGAATTAAGAGACGGTGACAAGTCAAGATATCTCGGAAAGGGTGTTACCAAGGCTGTCGATAATATCAATACCAAGATCAAGGATGCGATACTCGGAATGGATGCATCCGATACATATGCCGTTGATGCCGCTATGATAAAGGCAGACGGCACCAAGGATAAATCAAATCTCGGAGCAAATGCGATCCTTGCTGTTTCTATCGCAACAGCACGTGCAGCAGCAAAGTCTCTTGATATTCCTCTTTACAGATTTTTGGGCGGAGTAAACGGAAACAGACTTCCCGTCCCCATGATGAATATCTTAAACGGCGGAGCTCATGCAGACAGTGCGGTAGACACACAGGAATTCATGATCATGCCCGTCGGTGCTCCTTCATTTAAAGAAGCTCTTCGCTGGTGCGCTGAGGTTTTCCATGCACTTAAGGCTCTCATCAAGGATATGGGAGATGTAACAGCTGTAGGCGATGAAGGCGGATTTGCTCCCAATCAGTTAAAGAGTGATGAAGAAGCTATCGAGAAGATCCTCGAAGCTATCAGAAAAGCAGGCTTTGAACCCGGTAAGGATTTCATGATCGCAATGGACGCAGCTTCTTCCGAATGGAAGAGTGAAAAAGGAAAGGGCTTCTACAAGCAGCCCAAGTCCGGCAAAGAGTTTACTTCAGACGAACTCATTGCTCATTGGGAAAGCCTCGTAGATAAGTATCCTATCATCTCCATCGAAGACGGACTTGATGAAGAGGATTGGGAAGGCTGGCAGAGAATGACCGCTAAGATCGGTCACAAGGTTCAGCTTGTAGGAGATGACCTCTTCGTTACCAATACCGAGAGACTCGCAAAGGGAATTAAGCTCGGTGCAGGAAACTCAATCCTGATCAAGCTCAATCAGATTGGTTCCGTCTCAGAGACTCTCGAAGCGATCAAGATGGCTCACAACGCCGGATATACCGCTATCTCCTCTCACCGCTCAGGCGAGACCGCAGATACCACCATCGCAGATCTTGCGGTTGCACTTAATACCTGCCAGATCAAGACCGGTGCACCCAGCAGAAGCGAAAGAGTTGCCAAGTACAATCAGCTTCTTCGTATCGAAGAGCAGCTCGGTGCATCTGCCGTATATCCTCAGATGAATGCATTTCATGTAAGTAAGTAGTTTACCCTCCTGAATTTCTTTTATATCCATGACAGTGGGGACATACCCCTTTGTCATCTTTCCTTTAGTTTGACACTTATTTATGAAGTTCGAAGGAAGATGACAAAAGGGTACGTCCCCATTGTCATATAAACAATAAGAAACCGCCCGGAGGGGGCGGTTTCTTTGTGTAGGGGGTTGAAATGTACAGGCTGCTTAAGCCAATTGGAGGTCTATGTAATTAAATAAGCGATCTGCCGAGAGCACGGCACTCATAAAGAGCGTTCTCATCGGGTGCTTCATGAGCGATAACAGGTTCACCCACAAGAAGTGCTCCGTCCGCTTTCACCTGATCTTCCCACTGTCTCATCCACTCTCCGTCGCCCCATCCGTAGGAACCGAAAAGGGCTACTTTTCTGCCTGAAAGACTTGATTCAATGGAATCAAACATGGGCTGGAATTCTGTTTCTTCAAGCACCTCTGCTCCCATCGCGGGACAGCCGAGTGCAATTGCATCATATTTATCCAAATCTTCCGGTTTGAAGTCCGATGCATTTATCAGAACAGCCTCGGCACCGGCAACGGATGCTCCGTCGCTTATCGCCTGAGCCATCTGAGCGGTATTACCTGTTCCGCTCCAGAAAACTATTGCTATCTTACTCATTTGAGACTACCTTTCTGTACAAAAAATCAGATGTGTGATATTATTTTGGAGGCTTAGTTAGTTATTACTAACCGCTGTGTGTATAAACATACCATGCATATAGGTTTATGTCAATACTTTCTTTTTAACTTTTTTTCAATAAATAATCCAATGGCGATAAATGCCGGTGGAGACGGCACTTTCCGGGTTATGGATCACTGCCCGAAAAGTACTGCCCCACCGGCATTAAGATTTAAGAAAAAATATATTTGTAATTACCGATAAAAATGGTATGATTTGGTTAGTTATTACTAACCTATAGAAAGAGGTGTATTTATGAGTGAATTTTTTCCTAATATTCCCGAGATAAAATTTGAGGGAAAAGAAAGCAAGAACCCTCTCGCTTTCAAGTACTATGATGCGAAGAAAGTCATCATGGGCAAGACCATGGAAGAACATCTGAATTTTGCCATGGCATGGTGGCACAATCTCTGTGCAAACGGTGTAGACATGTTCGGAGCAGGAACCGCTGACAAGAGCTTCGGTGCCGTTCCCGGAACAATGGAGCATGCCAAGGCTAAAGTAGATGCCGGTATAGAATTTATGAAAAAGCTGGGTATCAAATACTACTGCTTCCATGATGCAGACATCTGTCCCGAAGATCCCGATGATATAAACGAGACTAACAGAAGACTTGATGAGATCACCGATTACATCGTGGAGAAAACAAAGGGAACGGATATCAAGTGTCTCTGGGCTACCTGCAACATGTTCAGCAATCCCCGTTTCATGAACGGTGCCGCAAGTTCAAATTCTGCCGATGTATGGTGCTTTGCTGCCGCTCAGGTCAAAAAAGGACTTGAGAATGCAGTTAAACTCGGTGCTAAGGGATATGTATTCTGGGGCGGACGTGAAGGCTATGAGACTCTTCTCAACACCGACATGAAACTCGAGCAGGAAAATATAGCAACACTCTTTACCCTTGCAAGAGATTACGGACGCAAGATCGGATTTAAGGGAGATTTCTATATCGAGCCCAAGCCGAAGGAACCCATGAAGCATCAGTATGATTTCGATGCCGCAACAGCCATCGGATTCCTCAGAAAGAACGGCCTCGACAAGGATTTCAGAATGAACATCGAAGCTAACCACGCGACTCTTGCGGGACATACTTTCCAGCACGAGCTCAGAGTATGTGCTGTTGAAGATATGATGGGTTCCGTTGACGCAAACATGGGTGATACCCTTCTCGGATGGGATACGGACCAGTTCCCCACCAATGTATATGACACAACTCTGGCTATGTACGAGATCTTAAAAGCCGGCGGATTAAGAGGCGGACTTAACTTCGACTCCAAGAACCGCCGCCCTTCCAACACTCCCGAGGATATGTTCTATGCATTCATCTCCGGAATGGACGCCTTCGCTCTCGGCCTTATAAAGGCAGCCGCCATCATCGAAGACGGACGTATCGATGATTTCATCAAAGAGCGCTATTCAAGCTACTCTGACGGAATCGGCAAGAAGATCCGTGACAGAAGCATCACCCTCGAAGAAGCTGCAGCACATGCCGCAGAGCTTAAGAAGCCCGCATCACCCGGATCGGGCAGACAGGAATACTTAGAGACCGTTTTGAACAACATACTGTTCGGATAATTTGATAATCCCTCCATTTTTCCATTTTTAGATGACAGTGGGGACGCTTCTGTATTGTCACCCGGTGACAATACAGAAGTGTCCTCGCTGTCATCTTTTTTGTGACTGAATTGGAAATTTCTACATAATTAAGGAAATTTCAGGTAAAAACGCTCTTTATAACGTTCGTTGTGCTAAAATAGATACGTAAATTACCGATAAATACTATGAAAAGACAAATTGTCAGATAATTTATTTTTCGGTTATGGGGAAAACAAGTTTCTTAAAATCTAACAGAGGGGCGAGTCTGGTTCTAGTTTCAATCTTCAGTGTCATCGTAATATCGCTGGCGCTTACTTTAGTTGCCATCGGTTCGATGCTTCTTTCCGATGCCGGATCCGTCAAAAAATACAATCAGGCATACGAATTGGCAACCAGTCTCTCGGCTCGTATCGAGGAACTGATCTTAAACGAATCATCCGATAATCTCCACAAATCCCGGATCGATCTGGATTCTTTTATAACCGATCCCGCAACAGACGGCGATATAGTGCCTCTGACGTCGGGCTTCGCTTCTGTTCCGGACTCTTCGGTCCATGCAGTGATTTCCCGAAAAACCGGAACCGGCGGCACTTACTATGTTCTGACCGTCACAGCCACAGCATCGGGTGAAACATATATCAAAACCACGGAATACACGGGAAATGCTACTTCAGGTTACAGCAAAAGGTAGATCTGATATGACAGATAAAACTTACGGCAAATTGATAAAGAACAACAGCGGCGAAACTCTCGTCGAAGTAATGGTCGCTTTTACTGTGCTCATGATCGTGGTCGCCATGTTCACCGGTGCCACGAATTTTGCAAGTGCGACAATAAACAACTCCATTGATATAAGGCGTACGGCCGATGAGGAGTATGAGAATTTCCGCAAGGAACTCAGTAAGGAGAAAAAGACTAACTCTCCCAGTACCACAATGCGTACCGCTCAGTCTCCCGTTTCTGTATCCATATCGGGAACAGATGGAAACTATGACCTCACCGCATATCAGTATAAATCCGGTGACTCAATCTATTGGGTATTCAGATGAAAAAAAATACGTGCGGAAAAACAAATACCCGTAAGAATTCAGGTTTCACCATGGTGGAACTTCTGGTTTCCATGACTCTTACCGCACTCTTTGCAACTGCGATAGTGGCGCTGCTTCCCGCTTCCACCAGGATATATATGCAGCTTCAATCAATGAGCAGAGCTCAGGTTGTTGCGGATATGGTGATCGACTCTCTGAGGGAAGAATGTGCCGAGGCATACATAGATGATTTTGCATCGGTTAGGATCGTTAATCTGGGAATGGATCCCTACGATCCTTCAACCGGAGATCAGTTGCTCCTGAGTACATTCGAGCAGCCCGACCCCCGTACGGCAAGGTTCGACTCTGCGGGAAATGTTCTCATCATCCGGAAAAATCCAGGATTTTGTCAGGCCGTATATTCATGTATGCCTATCTCCTATTCCAATTTCATGAGTGTCAGAAACGCCAACATTCTGGAGGGAACCTCTTATATATTCCCAAATCCTGCGGACGGCATCGGCGGAATATCCTCCAGAGCGGTTTACAGATTCTACCCTACTGCAGCAGACACATCCGCAACTCCCGAAACCCGTCAGGGATACGTTCATTTCGGATATTACCAGTGCGGAAGAGAAAACAAAAGCTGCACCTACAACGGTGAATCCAAGACAATCGGATGCATCTACCCCGCAGTCAGATACGATTACACTGCACCTTTTTCATCCACGGCTTATAACGGATATACGGTAAGCCTTGAATTCTCGGACCTGCAGACTTCGTCGGATGATATATATGTTCAGAGACCTCTCAGTGTTAAAGTCACCGTCAAAGTATATGCATGCGACTATGCGCATCAGGCCTCGGAAAGTCCCGTTTATACCAGAAGTTCAATCCTTGTTTTCGCAGAGGACACCACCGAATGATATTCAGAGAACATGATTCAAAAAAGAATATCAACGCCGGTTTCACACTGGTTGAAATGATAGTAGTCCTGGTAATACTGGGAATACTTGCTTCTGCTGCGGTCTACAGTATCATGGCATACATAGACATGACCAGATACAACAACAATCAAAGGACCGCAGAGACCATATACCAGTCTGCCCAGTCGTCTTTGAATCACATGTCGGAAAACGGAAGTCTGGACGAATGGAGCAGGGCTCTCATAGGTCCCAGAGGCCTTAATGATGAGGGCAGCGACGGTATAGGAACGGAAGACCCTTCTCAGGACAATAACCGCGAATTATTTGATACAAAATTCAATCCCGGATCATTCAGATTGTTCCCGGACAAACTTCCGAATTCTCTTCCCGGACAGTCCGTACATATGCGTTATGCCGTTACATATACTCCCGGTGCGAATAATGCACAAAACGACCTGATCAAGGAACTCATCTATCAGGACTTCAAAGCAACCGATGTAATGTCGGGTATCATCACCATAGAATTCGACGTGGAGAAGGCTCTGGATGCGTCCGGAAATCTTCATCTCAGCACAAGTGTATGTTCTGTTTTTTACGACAGTAAGAGAACATCATGGAATCTGCAGGCATATAATAATCATACGGATCTTACGGTTCCCTACAGAGACGGTGAATATCGTCAGAAAACCAGTCTTATCGGATACTATTGCGGCGATGTAAGTCTGTCCTCAATAGATTCAGTTTTCGTGCCTTCCGAAGTTGAAGTAAACGATTTCACGCTCAGGAACGGAGAAACTCTCGATATCAAATGGTCGGTCAAATCCGATGACAATCCCGTAACCGGCGTTCCCGACCACGTTCACTATACTTTCACCCTGTTCAACGCAGACACAGATGAAAAATTCTGTGATCTGGTTCTTAACGAGAATTCCATTTTCGAAGGATATCCTCAGCAGAATCTTTATCAGAAAGGTTTTTACGAAGCACTCAAATTCAGCAAAGACAACTTTGATCTTTTACTCGAGGATCACACCACAAATCTTTCTTTTGTAGGGCATACGGGAACAAGGGATTACACCGTGCTCTATACCAAAGAGACGGTCAGTGATCTCAGAGGAATACCCATAACCGTTTACAAGGCTTCCATTCAGGGTATAGCCAAAGTTTACGTACACAGGGTATCTCCTTCACACTATGCATTCGACTACAACAGCGAAGGCAACAAGCTTTTCCAAAACGATAATTATTTCAATTTCCCCATCACCATATCCTACGAGATATACGATGTATACGGCTCAACCATTTCCGAGGGAGTATACTACTCTCTTTCTCTTGATGCGATGATGTCCCGCAATCTCATCGACAACGCCATGAATCCGGCAAGCGGCACGGCTTCCGAAACGCTGAAAACTCTCAACTACAGCTTCCACAGACTGACTGCACCCAATATTACCAAGCTTGTGGCTAACGGATTCCCCACCAACTTCTACGCTACCATGTTTGCGGAAAACGATGACTTCGGTGATGCGTACGCAGCATACAAAGGAACACATATCGCCGCTACGGATACGGTTTACGCAAGCAGGGCTCTCGACGATCCGGTTTATTACATTTCCGAAGGAAATTACAGATATATGGATCAAGCAGCCTCAAAGGAAAACGGCAAGAACTATGCGGTGGTCAATTCTTATTTCGGAGATCTGGGTACCGGAAGTGTAGGAACCAAGCCCACCATCGGTGGAACCGACAGAGCTGTCATAACTTCATACAGGCATCTCTATAACATCCGTATGCTCGAAAACAATACGGGCATCGATGTCTGTTATTCGATCGTAAGAGATCTGAACTGGTACACCATGAAGACCGTTGCGGGTAATCCGGTTTATTCCAGTGATGTTGTCGTATACTCTCCCGTAAACAATGTGGGAATCGTTCCTCATTCTCCCGTTCCCATACCGGGTCCTACTGCCATTACTCACAAAGAATACGGAGATGATCTCTGCGTAGTATCATTCCCCTCTATTCCCAAGGTCAACACTCATACAACACTTCAGGCCGTAACAGATACCCTTACGGGGAAAATAGCTTCCATCAATAATCTGCAGATGAGAATGGAGTCGTTCTTTGACAGGAATCAGAATGCTTCCTCACTGGACGGATACGGTCTTATCAATGTAAACCGCGGTAATATAATCAACATCCGCGCCAACGGAATGACACTGCTCCTCAGTGATGTACCCGACGGTTCTCCCGATGATACGGATGAGATTAAGTCTGCGGTTACATCTCTCGTAAATACCACCGTCGATTCCACAAATGCACTAATATTCAAAGGCAGTTCCCCCATGGGAGGACTGGTCGGAACAAATATCGGTAATATCGGTTCTCCTACCATCACCGACAAAGAAAACAACACGATCAAATTCAGTAATTGCATCATTACCTCTCTGTATAAGGACAGCTCGGACAATTGGCATCTTTACGAACTCTCGGCATGCGGGGTAATAGTCGGTGACAACGGTGCAACATCCGTAGCAAATGCCCCGGGTTATCTCTACGGTCATCTGGAAACAACCGGAAAATTTGTTTCCGCAAACTGGCTGAATGTCAGTGGTTCAGTAGGTTATACCAGAAGTGATATTGATGCATTCATTCGCGTTAACAACACCGAAGACACTGATAAAGCGATCATTGATTTCGGTAGCGACATCACATCCGTATTGTATGCAACCTCCGACTCTTTGGGCGGTGCGGTAGGAAGTACGCTTAACAACGCTAACTTCTGTCAGAACTCAAAAGTCGCAACCTTGTCATATTCATGTACATCCGACGGAATTCTCTCGATCACCGAAGATCTTGGTTTGGCATCACCCGTAGATCCTCTTGAATATGCAATTGACGTAACTCTCGATTCACATTCCTATATTCTGTGCAAGACAGATGAAGAATCAAAAGATGTGAAGCGTGAAACCGGAATAGGCGGTGCTGTCGGACGAATCAGTCATTACGGCGGCGGAATTATCAGCATACGTGTCAGAAACGAAGGAGTCATCACATCTTCCGACGGAAAAAGCTATGTCAAGAATCTTGGCGGAGCCGTTGGCATCATTACCAGCAGTGATGTATCAGATGTGAGCATCCTTGTGATCAATGATAATAATTCGCATATAGGTTCATATACATACAATGACGGCGTCGCTAACAAAATTTATTACGGTTATGCTCATACGACCGGCGGTGCTGTCGGCAAGATCCACAATTTAAATGGCATAGATGCAAACGTAATGATCTCCGTGATCAATAGGGGCGATATATACGGAGACTGCACTCATGCCGGAAATCAATTGAATACAAACGTGGACAAAACCACCGGCGGAATAGGCGGTGCCGTAGGCGCGATCACCGGCGGACAGAATACCCTTCCGCTTTTCCGTATAGCATCCTTCAACTATGGAACTATCATCGGAAACACAAACGCCCATCCCATTTCGGATGCCAAATGTAACAATTCCGGTATCGGAGGAAGCGTCGGTTTGATCCGGTTCATGCCGAGAGCAAGTTCGATCTATTGTTTCGAAAGCGGATCCATTCACTCATACGGAAATAACGCAGGCGGTGTAATAGGTACGCAGACAGGCGCGCTCAGCAGTGATCCTTCGGGAGTCTCAACTACAATTACCGCTAAGCTGCAGTCCGGATCCAAGATCGTCTCCGATCTTTCAAATGCAGGAGGCGTTATAGGTAATGCACAAAATATCTGCTCGTATATGGCTCTTCGTTCCATCGTATCCGGAAGTGTCTCAGTCAACGCGGTTGCAAACTGCGGCGGTGTCTGCGGCTTATTCAAGGCGGGTAACAATTCCGCCAACTCATCGTTATCTCTCGTGCAGGGAGATGCAGGCTCCGTAACCCTTACCGTTAATGCATGCAAATCAGCACTTTCGGGAACCGTTTATGATACCGATACCGTAAATGCGGGAGGTTTGATCGGATACCTCACCGTTGGAAACTCAGAGATAAAGACTGCATTTAATCTTCCCACTCAGACTGCCGGAAATACAGTTATCGTAAATGTGGACAGCTACGATAATGCGGGAGGAATGATCGGAAGACTTGATAACACCAATCATTCCACCACCTCTGATATGACCGTGGTGCTTAATCCTTATTCCCACGTGCACGCAAGAAATGCTAATGCGGGCGGTGCAATAGGACTTCTTAATACGAACAAGAACTTTAATTCGACTGTTTCAGTAAATTCATATGTATATTTAAACAGCGCAGCTCCCATCATTCAGGCAGACGGTGAGAATGTAGGAGGATGTATAGGAAGCAGCATACTTGGAATGACTGTTACCTCTTCCATTACCATGACTTCAAACGGAGGATACGTAAGAGGAGGAAACCATATCGGAGGAGTTATAGGCAGCCTTACCGGATCTCCGAGCATTAGTGAAACCGGAGAGATACTGCTGACCGGAAACATCCTGGCAATAGACGGAACATATCTGTCACCGGAAAATAAAATACTTTCTTCAAATATCGGCGGATGTATCGGTAACAGCTCGGGAACCAAGATCTACGGCTCCGTCAGATCGAACCTTACGAATCTTGCCATAAACGGATATGAATATGTAGGCGGATGTATAGGAAGACTTACCGGCGGAGAGATTGGCGAAAATGCTCATGTCATCTATGAAGGAACTAATTCCCTCATATCCGGAAAGGGCAATATCGGCGGATGCATCGGCAAAGTCGAAAGCGTAGGAAATATTTCCGGAGAAATCAGTTACATTGGTGAAAGTGCTCATATACTTTGCGCATCAGCAGATGAAAGTCCCGAATATGCGGGCGGTATTGCAGGTTCCGTAACAGGCTCATACTTCAAGAACAGTTCAGTGTTAAGTTTTGCATCCGCAGGAGCATCCATATCCGGCGGAAACTACACCGGAGGCATTATAGGAGCAATGAGTTCCGGTACCATAGAAGGTTCTTCAAAGATGGTATTTGGCGGAGAAGGAACCGCTATCACAGGAGCAAATTACACAGGCGGAATCATCGGATATGCCAATACCGGAATATCCATCAAGAACACATCTGTTCTCCTGTATGAGGCAACCACATCTTCCATAACCGGTTCCGAACACACCGGCGGAATCATCGGATGCTACGAAACAAATGCCAAGATAGAAAACAGTCCGCAGTTGATCTATAACGGACAGGATTCTTCCATAACAGGAACCAAACACACCGGAGGAATATTCGGAGAAGTATATAACGGCTCTTCATCAGAGTCCTCCAAGTATACATTCACAGGCAAGAATATTTCCATAACCGGTACCGATAATGTGGGAGGAATCATAGGATACTCGAATGCATTCTCAAACGCTGCGGCAATAACCCTTGCTCCGGTTTCAGAATGTACGATAAAGGGAAACAATTACGTAGGTGGAATCGCAGGACTAGCATATTCGAGAAACAACGAAAACCTTCATAAGAAACCCAAAGTGATCCTGGATAACTGCACACTGTCGATAACCGGATCGGGATATACGGGCGGAATCGTAGGAGCTGCAGAAAACAACTGCTACTATTCGGGTGGAAGCATTCAAGTCAAAAACTCTGCGCTAAGTATCAGATCAACAGACAGTGCAGCCGGAGGAAACGTCGGCCATATTTCCGGCGGAAATATCGGAAAGGGCACAACACTTGAGATAAGGTGCGAAGGCACTTCAACCGTATCCGTAAATGCCGCAACATATGCCGGAGGTCTGGTGGGCAAGATAGAAGGTGCTTTTCAAAACACACCATTTATATCCCTTGTTTCCAACAGTAATTCCCAGATCACTGTATCAGGCAATACTGCTGCCGGAGGAATAGTCGGATATAACTCAAGCACCTTCGGAAGAACGGAAGGAGACAGTTCGACCATTCGTATACCCGATGGCGGATCGATAGATATCTCATCTTCCGGAACATGGGGAGCGATCATGGGTGTAAATGAAGGCACATTCAATGTGAATACTTCACAGACATACGTTATAACCCTTAAGAACTATCCCGCAGGCGCAGATGCCATGGATCTTCTGTTCGGTTCTACTCCTGCAAACACAAAAAAATTCAATTATTCGGTAAACGGAAATACAGGAACATATAACGTACCTTGATCAAACAGGTGAATAACCATGGATGATTTAAATAGCAATTCCAAAACTGAATTCTATGTAAAAGAAAGTACGGGCAGATTCGGAAAAATCGCGCGGATCCTGATCATTGTCGCTTTGATCATCGGTGTCATTGTATTTATATCCGGTATAGGATCCGGTGCAAGAACAGCTCTTGGACACGCCAAAGATATCCGGGTTGCAATGAAGCTTGTATCACTGGAATTCTATAAAGGTGATGAGTCTATATACGATCCTTCATATCAGACAGGTCTTGCCCCGGATGCACTTACCAGGATGCAGACCATGATTCCCATAAAAGGTGAGATCACACTTACGGGATGGGATTACGAAAATGATATTCCTCTTTCTTTTACATACAGGGAAGGAAGATATCTTGTGGAATACAAGGATGTAGGAAGCGGGGACGGAACATACGGAATGAACGGTGACTGGACAGTATACTACGATCTTAAGGTACTGGAATACTCAGCAGGAGAATAAAAAAAGATGCCTGACTACAGATACACAGCACAAACCAAAAACGGAAAACAGATCAAAGGACGGATTAAAGCTTCCGATGAAAGAGAGATCAGAAAGCTTGTAAGCAGCAAAGATCAGACTCTTCTCTACTACGAAGCAATAACGAAGCAGATAGCTCTGAAGCCGCTGAAAAAATCTCAGCTTTCGGATTTCTGCAGACAGATGGGCGAGCTCATCAAATCCGGTATCTCAATACTCCGTGCACTCGAGATCCAGGGAGCTGATGAATCGATTACTCCCTATGAGAAAGAACTCTATATGAGACTCAGGGACAGAGTCGTTCAGGGTATTGCATTGTCAACCGCCATGGAAGAACTATATCCAGCATTTCCTCCGCTCCTCGTATATATGTTCAGAGCTGCGGAAAGCTCAGGTAATCTCGATACCACATCCCTCAGGCTGGCAGATCAATATCAAAAAGAAAACCATCTTGAGTCAGAGGCCAAAAATGCACTTACTTACCCGAAAATACTGGCTGCACTTATCGTAGGTGTCGTGGGGATCATATTCGGATTCATCATGCCGCAGTTTGAAGAACTCTTCAATGAAATGCCGGTTCTTCCCGCACCGACGAGATTCCTGCTTGGCGTAAGCGATTTTGTCAGGAACTACTGGTATCTGCTTTTGATCTTTGCGGTGCTTATATGGATATTCGGAGGAATAGTTTCAAGAATACCCTCGGTAAGATTAGTGATCGACAGGTTCAAGGTAAGAGGACCGTTGGGAAAACTCCAGAAAGTAATTTACTCCGCACGATTCGCCAGAACAATGAGTTCACTTTACTCGGCGGGCATTCCCATAGACCAATGTCTTTCCATAGCCCGTCAGACCATAGGCAACTCATACATAGAACACCAATTTAATGATGTGATCAAAGCCGTACAGGCGGGCGGTCTGCTCTCTGATGCGCTTGATAATGTAGACGGCTTCGTATCAAAACTTTCATCCGTCGTAAGAGTCGGTGAAGAAACAGGTTCGCTGGATTCAATGCTCGTAAATGTCGCTGACAATCTCGACTTTGCATCCGAACAGGCACTGACCCGAATGGTCAAGTACATAGAACCTGTAATGATAGTAATAATGGCCGTGATCGTCGGTTTCATCATGATCGGTGTCATACTTCCGATCTACCAGTCCTATTCAACAATCGGTGCAGGTCAATAATTTATTTACGGGAGAGAGAAAATGTCCGTTTCTGTATTTTTTTCAAACAAAAATATTCAGATCATTGTCGGAAAAAGCAAGGGAAAGTCTATATACATAGACCGTCTCATTGAAGCATCCATGCCGGAAAACGCCATACTCAACGGTGTCATCATCGAAGGCGGTGCGGAGGTTATATCCGCTAAGCTTAAGGAGCTGTGGTCCGTTAACAAGATAAGCGGAAATGCAGATCTGATAATCAACAGCCCTCAGCTTATCTCCAACCGTGTAACGATGCCTTTGATTTCCAAGCAGGCAAGTATTACGGACTATCTGGATAAGCAGACCAATCTGGATGAATTCGGAAGATTCGAATCACCCTTAAAGGGCTGGTATCCCATCGAGACCAATAAGAAGGAAAAAACTCAGAACGTCATAACCGAGGTTGCTGAGCGTACTTTCATTGAAACATATATAAAGATCTTCTCTGATGCGGGTATCACTCTCAATTCCGTACACGACGGTGTAAGCCTTGCTACAGAGCTTCTTGCCACATGCATAAGAGGCACAACCGCCATCTACATGATCCGTGATGCCCAAATGCTTGTAACCATACTTTATGAAAACGGAAAGTATTATTATAACTCTACCAAAAGGCTTTTCCAGCAGCCCGGCACGCAGGAATTTGCTGCCGAGATCAGAAGTAACATTTCCGGTATAAAGCAGTTCGCATCATCCAAGCATCTCTCCGGCACCATCACCGATGTGTTCTTCGCAGGAATGACTCCCGAAGATGTAGGCATGCTACAAAGATATCTGGCAGATACGGATCCCGATATATCAGTTCACGGAACCGCAGCCCCTTCACATATCCATTTCAGAAAATGGAGCGACCGTCTGTCATCGTTTATCTATCCCATATCCGGACTTATGGTACCCCAGACAGGCTTCCCTGTTCTTAAGGCCATCAGGA
>JAEEGG010003850.1_pt1 | contig 37087 bp, 32 predicted proteins | sample 9134161 | NCBI WGS metagenome assembly JAEEGG01 (sample SAMN16246543, study PRJNA631951) | gut metagenome | biome: gut microbiome; feature: rumen; material: CR-attached | host: Bos | place: Iran: Karaj | collected 2018-10
GGAAGTGGAGCACTTGCTGTTATTAACGCAACAATGATCAACGGAGAAATGGAGGAATGGATGGCTATGCATCGGATTATCTATCGGATAGCAAGCTGAACAGACATTTCAACCGTACAGGTCGAAAATGTTTTTGTAATAAAATACTGCCATGCTGCCACAATCACCTATAAAGCACTTAGAATAAAGCATTTACGAATTGTTGCAGCATTTAAATAAGTGGCAGCAAATGTGAGAAACAGCGTATTTTATTGACAAATAGAGTAGTTAACTGCTGGTTTCACGCTTTCCGCTTTGGGGTATCGGTTCTTCCTTAGGCAGAAAATGGTGTTTTCTGCCGTGGAAAACACCGTTTTCAGCCATAGAAAAAACTATTAACCAAGTTCTCTTCACCATAAAGATTGTCTCATTATTGGCAATTCTTGCCTTAAAAAAGTAGCAAAATATTATTTTACGACGTTTACTGGCTTACCACTCATAAATGCTTTCACATTTCAACAATGGATGATTCGCCTGAGGTGGCTCCTCGCTTAGCACGTCAGCACAATAGGCTCTCAGCCGATTTGCTTTCAGTGCATCCGCTACCGCTTGATCATTTACCAATGGACCGCGGCCCGTATTGATGAGAATGGCCGATGGCTTCATCATTTGATCCGTTTCTCAATACCCGAAGGCAATTCATCGGCATGCTTACTGGTATAGGCCGCCACCTTCATACCGAAAGCCTGGGCACTTCATAAACTATTGTTAATTTTATGGTGCAAATATACAACATTTGCAGCAAAATCCGTATATTTGCAGGGTTATTACAACAAAGTTTAAGAGAATAGGCTTTTGATAGACCTATGGATTTGGAAGAAACTGTTTGATTAGCATGAACAAAGTACGAATTACAGCCATACGTCAGACAATCTATCCTGACCTGATGGAAAAGTATGAGAACCCCATCGAACATACTTGTGATGTCAGGGAAGGTCAGCAATGGATCTCTGAGAACGGTGAATGCCCTGAAGGGATGTGCCCTTCCGCATGGTACTCCATGCGTGAGTTTGTGGAATCGTTAGCCAGAGGTGAAGGGAACTTCTACGATGGCTGGATGAAAAATCCCATGAGCGCGATGATCAGCTGTAACGACGGTTTCCGTCCGTTCAGTTTCTATATTGAGGTGATTGAGTATAACAAACAATAAATGAGAAAGTATCGTACTGCCATCATTATGTTTCTGGTGTTCGAAGTCATTGCCGTATGGCTTTGGCTATCGACAGGAAACTTGTTCTTCTTGCTGAACTTTTCCTATTTAGGCATCTCCATTGGTCTTGGAGGCGCATTAATGGCTGCAGGCTGGAAGTATGGCCGCGAACTGACTCAGTTCCTGGTCGGTTCGTATATGCTGGTATTCCTTGGCCTGATTTGCAGGGAGAATATGCAGATTGAGGGATTCTTGGTCTATATAGCATCCGGCATCTTCACTGGAGCCACGCTCCATTATCTCATCGCAAAGATTTTTGGCCCTCTGCTTTTCGGCAGGGGTTGGTGCGGATATGCCTGCTGGACGGCAATGATTCTCGATTTACTTCCTTATAAGACTCCAAAAAGTGAGAGGCGCAGACTTGGATTTATCAGATACATCATGTTTGCCATCTCGCTGGCCATCGTGACAGTTCTTTTCCAAACGGGTAAAACCGATCACGCCACCATGTTTACGCTCTTCTTAGCGGGCAATGTATTCTATTATGTGGTGGGTATCACACTGGCTTTACTCTTCAAGGACAATCGTGCATTCTGCAAGTATATCTGTCCGATTACGGTATTCCTCAAACCGATGAGTTACTACTCGCGGATACGCATCAGGTGTGACGAGAGCAAGTGCATCAAGTGCGGAAAGTGCCTTAAAGTGTGCCCGATGAATGTAGAGGTTTGCAACGACTCCCGTCATCGCAAGAATGCAACAGAATGTATTTTGTGCCAAAACTGTACGAAGGCCTGTCCTGTTAAGGCATTGAAATGCTAGATGCAAAGCGTATGAAGAATTTCGATAGATAAATATAGCGAATAATAAAATGAATAACTATGCAGAACTTTGATTACATGACCCCGACTCGCCTCATTTTTGGCAAGGAGTCGATTGTGAAACTGCCCAGCGTCATGGCGCAGTCCAGCCCAATCCCAAGTACGACCCCTCGGTGCTCGATGGCGTGCGCCTCTGCAAGGAGCACAACATCGCCGTCAACGAGGGTCTGGAGAATGCCTACGTTCCCCTGACAGAGCAGGACATCAAGAAAATCCTGATGGAAAGTCTGTAGTATGAAGAAGATTCTCATCGTTTTAGCCTTGCTGACAGCCTGCAACATGACGCAGGCAGCAGAGAAGAGTCTGCAACAGCTGCAGCAGGAGTTCGTGGACCTGCGCTTCGGCATGTTCATCCACTTTAACATCCCCACCTTCTCGCCTGAGGACTGGCCTGATCCTGACCAGCCTGTATCGACCTTCAACCCAACAAAGCTGGACTGTCGGCAATGGGCCCGGGCGGCTAAGAGTGCCAACATGTCATACGGATGCCTGACCGCCAAGCACCACAGCGGCTTCTGTATCTGGGACACGAAGACCACTGATTACAACAGCATGAACTCACCCGTGCATAAGGATGTGGTGCGCGAGTATGCCGATGCCTTCCGCGCCGAAGGCCTGAAGGTGATGATCTACTATAGCATCCTGGATACGCACCACCGCATACGCCCCGGCTACATCAACACAAGGGAGCAGACGGCGATGATCAAGGCACAGCTGACGGAGCTGCTGACCAATTACGGTGAGGTGACGGCCCTCATCATTGACGGCTGGGATGCTCCCTGGTCACGCATCAGCTACGAGGACATCCCCTTCGACGAGATCTACCGTCACGTCAAGAGCCTTCAGCCCAACTGTCTGATGATGGACCTGAACGCAGCCAAGTACCCGCGCGAGGGCCTATTCTATACCGATATCAAATCCTATGAACAGGGAGCCGGACAGAAGATCAGCACCACGGAGAACCAACTGCCCGCCCTTGCCTGCCTCTCCATCCAGCGCACCTGGTTCTGGAAAGAAAGTATGCCCACCGACCAGCTGAAAGACGTGAACTGGCTGGTGAAGGAGAACATAGAACCATATAATAACGCCTATTGCAACTTTATCCTGAACGTGGCTCCCAACCGCGACGGTCTGATGGACGATAATGCCGTGGAGGCACTCAGGCAGATAGGCGAAATCTGGAAGAACCAAGGTCCTACGCAGCCCATACCAGCTCAGGAGGCTCCAATCATAGAGACCAACATTGCCAAGCACCAGCCTGCGGACTACAGCTGGAGCTGGGATTGCATGATCGGCGATTTTGCCAACAACGATAATTTCTCTGATGCGTGGATTGCCCACCCGCTGGTGGAACAGCCCTGGTGGGAAGTCACGATCCCCAACGACAGAGCCTTCCACCGCATCACCATCCTGGAAGGTCAGGCCGGCGTCATGGAGGATTACAGGCTGGATTACCTGAATGGAGGAGTGTGGACCACCCTCTTCGAAGGCAAGGCCGGAGAAGGGCGCCTGAAACAACACACCTTCCCCGCCGTGAAGGCAGAGAAGGTGCGTATCACCATCTTGCGCCACAAGGGCGAAGTCAAGATTGCTGAGTTTGGCGTTTATGCCACTTGACTATGGGACAGAGATACAAAAAAAATCACTTTTATACAAAAGAATAGCACAAATTACGCAGATTTTTCGTAATTTTGCACCCAAAATTCGAGAAATATGAATATTGAAGCATTGATCAGTAAGTCTGCACAGGAGGCCGTGAAGTCGCTTTACGGCATGGAAGCCTCTGAGAAAATGGTGCAGCTACAGAAGACGAGAAGTGAATTTGAGGGTAACCTGACGCTCGTGGTTTTCCCCTTTGTCAAGGCAGCCAAGAAGAGTCCGGAACAGACGGCTCAGGAGATTGGCGAATACTTACAGCAAAACTGTGTGGCTGTAGAGAAGTTCAACGTGGTGAAAGGATTCCTGAACCTCTGCGTAGGCGACGGTGCATGGCTGCAGTTGCTTGATTCCATCGACAAGGACGAGCACTTTGGCACGAAGCAGGCCACAGAGAATAGTCCGCTTGTGATGATTGAATATTCCTCGCCCAACACGAACAAGCCTCTTCACCTCGGACACGTGCGCAACAACCTCTTAGGCTGGAGTCTGGCCAAGATCATGGAGGCCAATGGCAACAAGGTGGTGAAGACCAATATCGTAAACGACCGCGGTATCCACATCTGTAAGTCGATGCTCGCCTGGCTGAAGTGGGGCAACGATGAGACCCCAGAGTCAAGCGGCAAGAAAGGCGACCATCTGATCGGTGACTATTACGTGGCCTTTGACAAGCATTATCGCGATGAAATCAAGGAATTAGTGGCTCAGGGCATGGACGAAGAGAAGGCCAAGCAGGAAGCACCGCTCATCAAGGAAGCCCACGAGATGCTGGTGAAATGGGAGCAGAATGACCCCGAGGTACGTGCCCTCTGGGAAAAGATGAACAACTGGGTGTATGCCGGCTTTGACGAGACTTACAAGAAGATGGGCGTCTCGTTTGATAAGATCTACTACGAGAGCCAGACCTATCTGAAGGGTAAGGCCAAGGTGGAGGAAGGACTCGCCAAGGGACTCTTCGAGCGTCACGAGGACAACTCGGTATGGGCTGACCTCACCAACGAGGGACTGGACCAGAAACTGCTCCTCCGTAGCGATGGAACCAGTGTTTATATGACGCAGGACATCGGAACGGCAGAGATGCGCTTCCAGGATTATCCCATCGACAAGATGATCTACGTGGTGGGCAACGAACAGAACTACCACTTCCAGGTGCTCTCCATCCTCCTCGACCGTCTCGGCTTCAAGTGGGGCAAGGAGCTTGTTCACTTCAGCTACGGTATGGTGGAGCTACCCAACGGTAAGATGAAGAGCCGCGAAGGAACTGTTGTAGATGCCGACGACCTGATGCAGCTGATGGTAGACGATGCCCTGAAAACATCGATGGAATTGGGGAAATTTGCAGATATGGGCGAGGAAGAGCGACAGGAAATTGCCCGCATCGTGGGCATGGGTGCCTTGAAATATTTTATTCTGAAGGTCGATGCCCGCAAGAACATGCTCTTCAATCCCGAAGAAAGTATCGATTTCAACGGTAATACCGGTCCCTTTATCCAATATACTTACGCCCGTATCCGCTCAATCCTTCGCAAGGCCGAGGCTGAGGGCTTAAAGCCTGCTATCGCTCAGGTGTCACTTGCAGAGAAGGAAGTGGAGCTGGTTCAGAAGATGAATGAGTTCGGAGCCGCCGTGGAGCAGGCTGGTAAGGACTACTCACCCTCAGGCATCGCCAACTACTGCTATGAACTGACAAAGGTCTTCAACCAGTTCTACCACGACTATTCCATCCTGAACGAGCCTGATGAGCAGAAGAAGCTCGTACGGCTCATGCTGGCCAAGAACGTTGCCAAGATCATCAAGAACGGCATGGATCTGCTGGGTATTGAAGTGCCGGAACGAATGTAGAATTAAGAGTTGAAGACTGAGAATATAAATCCACCGACAAACCGGCACGACACGGTTCTGCCCTTGCCCCTCGAGGTAAGGGCAGACGCGTGGGCGGTGGATGCGGCATGCAGTGGCAATCCCGGTCCGATGGAATATCAGGCGATAGACCTTCAGACGGGCTATCGCGTATTCCACTTCGGCCCCGTCCGTGGCACCAACAATATCGGTGAGTTTCTTGCCATTGTCCACGCCCTCGCACTCTGCTGGAATCAGGGCCTTCACCATAAAACAATCTACTCTGATTCCTACAACGCCATCCTCTGGGTGCAGAAGCGCAAGTGCAAGACCAAGCTGGAGCGTACCCCTCAGACAGAACAGCTCTATCAAATCATTACCAGAGCAGAGAACTGGCTCCTTACGCACAATTATCAGAATCCTATTATCAAGTGGGAAACACAAAAATGGGGCGAAGTGCCCGCCGATTTTGGGCGGAAATAAGCTCTTTAATTCTTTTTAACTTTCATAACAATCTTGTAGTCTGATTTTTTTCATATATTTGCAAGCAAAATCAGAACATACGCACGTGTAAGCGCGCACATAAAGAGATGACAGACCTCTTATTATCCAGTTTCCTGAGCTTGTTTGCATTGTTTGGCAAGGAAGAACAAGTGGATGAGACATGGGCAAAAACCATGCTCATCAGTTATTTGCGGCATTATCTTGGAATCCGGAATATCGACTCCTATCTGGACTTCTACAACGACATGCGTGAAGCCTATGAGATGACAGATCAGTTGAATTCCCAGGATACCATGAAAGCCATCTGTTCCAACCTTCACGGCAAGACCACTGCCAAGGAAGAGGCGCTGCTTCTGCTTCGTGTCATGGAATTCTGCGGCTACAAGAAGAGCAAGACACATGACATGTTCAAGAAATTGGCAGAACTATTCAATGTTTCGGATAAGCTGTTCAATGAGTTCAAGAACTACGTAGAGGGTACACCGTCGAAGCACGTGATGATTCATCAGTTGGAAAACACAGACGGTCTGCTGAAGACTTTGCTTGATCCAATGACGGGTATGCTGCTCTTCACCTATACCGGTAAGGACAAGGTGCTACTCAACGATGTGCCCGTTCTTCCCGGCACGTTCCAGATGTGGTTGCAAAGCAGTGTGCTGAAACTCAGCGACGGCAAACCCCTGTATTACTCCACCATCATCGATGCCCACGACACGGCTAACGGCAAAGAAAACGAAAGACGGGCAGTGGACTTCTGCGGACGTGACATCAACTTCCGCTTCCCCAACAGTGACAACGGCATGCACGACCTGAGCTTCACCCTGCACAGTGGTGAGCTGCTGGCCATCATGGGCGGCTCCGGAACGGGCAAGACTACACTCCTCTCTATCCTGAACGGCAGTCTGATCCCACAAGAGGGAAAAGTGACCATCAACGGACACGACATCTCCGAGCCTGCCGCAAAAGACCTGATCGGCTTTGTGCCACAGGACGACCTGCTGATAGAGGAACTGACCGTCTACCAGAACCTCTGGTACACCGCCAAGCTCTGTTTTGAAGGCATGCCGGATACGGAAATTGACAAGCGGGTGATGAAGACCCTGAAGGATCTGGGGCTTGATGCCGCCAAGGACCTGAAGGTTGGCTCCGCCATCAACAAATATATCTCCGGTGGTCAGCGCAAACGCCTGAACATCGCATTGGAGCTTATCAGGGAGCCTGCTGTGCTCTTCCTCGACGAGCCCACCTCCGGACTGTCTTCTGCAGACACGGAGACCGTCATCAACCTGCTCAAGGAGCAGACCTTCAAGGGAAAGCTTATCATTGTGAACATCCATCAGCCGTCGAGCGACGTCTATAAGCTCTTCGACCGTCTGTGGCTCCTCGACAAAGGCGGCTATCCTGTTTACGACGGCAATCCCATCAACGCCATCACCTACTTCAAGGAGGCTGCTGCCTATGCGGATGCCGAGACCAGTGCCTGTCCGACTTGTGGCAATGTCAATCCTGAGATTGTGCTGAACATCATCGACGAGAAAGCCCTGAGCAGCAGCGGCGAGATCTCCGACGAGCGCAAGGTCAGTCCGAAGGAATGGCATGAGCTTTACCTGAGCCGTCGGGAAGAACTGCCACAGCCAGAGGTCACAGCCGTTCCCCCGTCAGACCAGAAGAAACCTGGCGCCCTGAAGCAGTTTGCCATCTTCCTGCGCCGAAACATCAGGACGAAGATCAGCAATGTGCAATACCTCTGCATCACCTTACTGGAGGCACCGGTTCTGGCAATTGTCTGTGCCCTGCTCACACGTTTTGCACCTCCTGAGGGATACAGTGTGATGAACAACAAGAACCTGGTGAGCTATTTCTTCATGTCCGTGATTGTCGCCACCTTCATCGGCATGAGCGGCAGTGCGGAAGAGATCATCAAAGACCGTGCCCTCCTGAAGCGCGAGAGCTTCCTGCACCTCTCATACGGCAGTTATATCTGGTCGAAGATTGTCTATATGGCTGGCATCTCCCTGATACAGACCCTGCTCTTCATCCTGGTAGGCAATACCATCATGGGACTGCATGGTCTCTTTACCACTTGGTGGCTCATTCTTTTTGTCACAGCCTTCCTGTCGAACCTCATGGGTCTCTTGCTGTCGCAATGCCTAAGCTCTGTCGTAGCCATTTACATCAGTATTCCGATGCTGCTGATACCTCAGATCCTGCTGTGCGGACTGGTGGTCAGTTTCTCTGACCTGACTCCGAAGAGCACTACGGGAAATGTTCCGCTAATCGGAGACATCATCCCCTCCAGATGGTCATACGAGGCACTGGCCGTCACGTCGTTCACGGATAATACATTCGAGAAGCCGTTCTTTGAAATCGACAAGCAGAAATACGAGAACCAGTTCTATAATCTGGGCTTCCTCTATGAGCTCCAGTCGCAGTTGGAAACAAAGAAAGACGAAGAAACGAAAGGCAAGCCCGTCTCTCCCCTGCATATAGAGACCATCCGCAAAAACCTGCCAAGGCTCACGGCCTATTGTGGGATGAAGCCCTACGATGGAGACTATTCCTACGCTTCCCTGCAACCCTATTTGCAAGAGGCAGAGAACATCCTCGCTGAACGAGGCAATAAAGCGACCCTCAAGGCTGATGCCATCATGTCGGGTTTAGTGCGCGAACATGGCAAAGAGGCAGTCTTACAGCTCAAGCGCGACAACTTCAACATCAAGTTGGAAGATTGTGTCATCGGGGCAGACCAACAGCGGATGCTGGACGTGATCGACGGCTATATCGTACCACGTACCGGTCTGATCTACCTGACCCCACAGAGCCAGTGTGGCAGAGCTCCCTTCTACAGTAGCGAAAAGGTTGTCGGTACCTGGCACATCAAGACCCTCTGGTTTAATATGGCTGTCCTGTTGCTGATGTGCATCATCCTGACAGGACTGCTCCTCGCTGACTGGCCAGGAAGAATCATCCGGAAATAAATAACATTCAAATACATTATTAATAACTATCAATTTAAAAAAGATGAAAAAATTATCAATTCTCGCTGTAGCATTTGCAGCAATCGCTTTCGCAGCATGCGGAAACAAGAGTGCACAAAACACAGAGTCAGCAGATTCTGTCGTGAAGAGTTTCGAACAGGAGCAGGTAGAAGCCAGCATCAAGATGCACGTGGACAGCCTTGCATCAGAAATTGGCAAGCTCAAGCAAATGCCGTTCCTGCAGAAAGGTAATGACGGCAGCGTCAAGCTGACAAAGGAAGAACTCCAGGTGAAGCCCGAATATCTTCTGGATCCGGCTGTTGCCGAGACCGCTACCACTCTGGGTGAGAAGTATCGTATCCTGAGTGCCCTTGACATTGACAAGAGAACAGCCTTGCTCTATGAGATGCCGACAGAGGACTATGACAAGGCCATCACGAAGTTGGCTGCCGATATCAATGATCCTTCATTCAAAGCTTTGGGTGATGACAACAGCGTGTCAGAAACCACACAGATTCTCTATGACGAGATGGAGAAGAACGGCCGCATCAACTACTTCTGGCAGTTGGCAGCAGCTTCTCTCATTGAGCAGCTTTATATTGCCAACCAGAACTCTGACAAGTTCCTCGGTGCCTTCACCGACGATGCTGCAGCCAATACAACCTTCCGTATTGTCCTCATCCTCGATGCCCTGAACCGTCTGTCTGAGTATGATCCCGACATCGCTCCCGTTGCTGAAGCACTTGCTCCGCTGAATGTACTGAACGCAACCACCGTCAGCGAACTGAAGGCTCAGATTGCCGAGGCCAAAGATAAGATTGAGGCAGCTCGTCAGGCCCTCATCAAATAAGACTACACCTTATTATAATATAAAGAGTCCCGAAAGTCATGTTTCTTTCGGGACTCTTTTTAATGACTAACCGCTCAGTTAGACTGACGACGGAACACCACAATCGTGTTCCCGTCATACTGCGAAGAACTGGTGATGACGGCATTGGCAGGCACCCGAGGGGCACGCGTACCATCGGAAACCGTCATGGAAGTATTGGTCTCCACACGGATCTCGTCCCAAAGGCCCTGCACCAAGAAAGAGCGCAGCGTCTCTGCTCCGCCTTCCACAATGAGCGACTGGACATGATGAGCATAGAGGCTTTCGAGATTCAGGGGGTGGGCATGATCGACGACCAGTCGCTTGGGATTTGGACCTCTCCATTCCCTGACGGTCAACTGCGGATGGTCGCGCGTCTCCGTCACTCGTCCCACAAGGATGGCATCTTCCTCAGAACGGAGTTTATGCGAAAGCATCTTCGTGTAGGCATTGGAAATCTGTACCGGCTTGAAATGGTCGTCGATAAAGCCATTGGCTGTCTGTGCCCATTTCAAAATGATATAAGGCCGCTGCTCACGATGATAAGTGAAGAACCGTCTGTTCAAGGCCTGACACTCTGCCTCCAACACACCTACTTCTACGTCAATGCCTGCCTCACGGAGCTTACGGATGCCACGCCCCTGCACTTCGGCGAATTCATCGATACAACCTACAACCACCCGACGCACGCCTTTCCTGATTATCAAGTCGGCACAAGGAGGCGTCTTGCCATAATGGGAACACGGCTCCAGACTCACATAGACAGTAGCCTCAGGCAATAAAACCTCGTCGTCGGGTCTGACCGATGCAAAGGCATTCACCTCGGCATGCCCCTCACCACAGCGCACATGGTAACCCTCACCGATGATCCTGCCGTCAGCACTCACGATCACAGCCCCCACCATTGGATTGGGCTTCGCATTCCGCTGGCCGTTCTTTGCCAGCTGTATGCACCGTCGCATGAATTTCTCGTCGTCCATCATCTAAATTTTCAATTATCAATTATCTATTATCAATTAATTTTCTTACCTTTGCAGCGCAATGACATACGAAGAACTCTGGCACAGACTGACACCGCTTTATGAGGCTGGCGAGGCGAAAGCCATCGTCCGTTGGGTGCTCGACGTGCGCTTCGGCCTGTCATGGGCAGACATTCTATGCGGCAAAGATACGGAATTATCTGCAAATGACCAAGCAGAACTGATAAAAATCATGCAACGGCTTGAAAAAGCAGAGCCCATACAGTACGTCTTGGGTGTTGCAGACTTCTGCGGACGGTCTTTCCGTGTGGAGCCTGGTGTACTCATCCCACGTCCTGAGACAGCAGAACTCTGCCGTTGGATAAGTCAGGAGACAGGAGTCAGGAATCAGGAGACTGGAGACTTCACCATTCTCGATATCGGGACGGGTAGCGGATGTATCGCCATCACACTGGCATTAGAGATGCCCGAGGCCAAAGTGACAGCCTGGGACATATCCGATGATGCCCTTGACATTGCTCGTGAGAATGCCAGAATTCTTGGTGCAGACATCTGTTTTGAAAAACAGGACGCCCTCAACATATCCTCTTTTTCCAAATGGCATCTGATTGTCAGTAATCCGCCCTATATCCGTCCCTCTGAGCGCGATGAAATGGCCAAAAACGTGCTTGATTACGAGCCCATGACAGCACTCTTCGCACCAGCAGACTCCCCCATCATCTTCTACCAACGTATCGGTGACTATGCCTGGCAGACACTACTAACAGGTGGTAAGCTCTATTTTGAGTTGAACCCCTTAACGGCAGATATGGTTGCCGATTACCTGAAGAGACTCGGTTTCTCAGGAATAGAGATCCACGAGGACCAATATGGCAAACGACGATTCCTTAAAGCTATCAAGATATGAAAAAAGAAATGACCGGCCAAGAAGCTTACCTGCAACTTGCAGCTCTCTGTGCCCAGGCAGAGCACTGCGAACAGGAGATGCGTGACAAGATGAAACGCTGGGAAATCGATGAAACGACGCAAAACAAAGTCATCGAACGCCTCATCAAGGAACATTATATCGACGAGGAACGCTATGCCCGTGCCTTTGTCAAAGACAAAATCCGCTATAATAAATGGGGGCGACGAAAGGTGCAGCAGGCCCTCTGGCAGAAACGTATCAGCGATGACGTCCAACGGCTTGTACTCGATGAAATCGACGAAAAGGAATACCTTGACGTTCTTCGTCCCCTGCTCAAGCAGAAACGGAAAAGCATCAAGGCAGAGAGTGACTACGAAATGAACCAGAAACTCGTGCGATTCGCCTTAGGCCGCGGTTTCGGCTTCAGTATTATCCGCCAGTGCCTTGATGTAGATGACATCGACGTTGACGAAGATGCCAATGACTAAATCGTAAATCCGTAAATCCGCAAATCCAATGATTAGTTTTTGGCGACGATTGCTCGACCTCATCTCACCCCGCTGCTGTGTGGTCTGTGATGAACGGTTGTCCGTGACAGAAGAAATCATCTGCACCAAATGCAACTTCCACCTGCCAAGGACCGGTTTCCAGAAAAATCCCTATGAAAATGAAATGGCCAAGCTCTTCTGGGGTCAGATCCCCATTGAGAAAGCTACAGCATTCTTCTACTATGAAGCCCACGCAAGAACAGCCAATATCCTCTACGAACTGAAATACAAGAATCATCCTGAGATTGGAGAAGTCATGGGCCGGCTGATGGCACGAGAGTTCCTGCCTTCTGGTTTCTTCGATGGAATCGATGGTATCTTACCCATCCCCCTCGCCAGAAAGCGCGAACGGCAGCGTGGTTACAACCAGAGTATGGAGCTTGCGCGAGGTGTCAGTGAGATAACAGGTCTGACCATATATAATAAGGTGGTACGACGAACGGTCTTCAAGGGTAGCCAGACCCAGAAAGGACGTTGGGAGCGCAACGAAAATGTGGAACACGTCTTCCAGCTCATCGACGGTACTATTGTCAGCGGCAAGCATCTTCTCCTCATCGACGATGTGGTGACAACGGGTGCCACCATCATCGCCTGTGCACAAGAACTGGTAAAAGCCGGTGACGTAAAAATCAGTGTCCTATCACTCGGTTTTGCCAAGAGCTAATTAATAATATTCTTTTCTAAATCCCAGCGGGGAAGTCCTGTGTGACGCTGGTGGCGGCGATGCGGCCGGATATTAGTATCTCAGTGAGGGCATTGCCGCCCAGACGGTTGCCGCCGTGGATGCCACCCGTCACCTCGCCTGCGGCATAGAGGCCGGGGATAGGCTTGCCGCTGGCATCGAGCACATGGCGCTTTTCATCCACCACCAGTCCGCCCATGGTATGGTGGGTGGCTGGAGCCAAAGTTCGGATGGTGAGCAGGGTTGAGTCGAGCGAATAGGTCGATTTGTCGTAGGTGCCGTCCTGACGGCGCTTCACCTTGCCGATGGTGTTGGTGGCATAGCGCTTGCCCACATCGGCAGGCTGTCCTCCGTCCATCACCGCCATGTCGTAGTCGCGGATGGCTTTCAGGATGGAGTCGGCACTCACATTGAACCTCAGTGTGTTCAGCAGTTCCGGCAGTTGCGCCGGTTTGCATGCATATTGTTTGCCAGGCACGTCAACACCACGCTTCTCGTTCGGCTCCGTGGTCTCCTCACCGCCGATATAGAGATAGACACCCCGTTTCCCGTAGAAGCTGATGCCGTTCTCGAAGGCCTTCGCCGAAAGAACGTCACGTTCCAGCGACTCGTCCACAAAGCGCCGTCCGTTCCTGGGACTGATAAACACGGCATCCGACACGCTGCCGAAGGCGAGATTGCCATAGTCGGTATACGACAGCGGCATGAGTTGTGTCCAGCCCATACCCGTCAAAGAAGCCCCCGCCTTCTCTGCCATGTCGAGGCCTTCGCCCTGCAGCGAACTGCGGTTGGTCGAGCCCATACGGCTGCTGAGGTCATCCGGGTTCCAGTAGCGGTTTGTGTCCATCACCTTGCGGATATTCGCCGCATAGCCACCCGTCGCGATGATCACCCCCTTGCGGGCATAGGCTGTCACCTGCGTACCGTCGGCCATCACAGCCTTCACGCCTTTTACGTGTCCGCCCTCCTCGATGAGTTCCTTTGCAGCGGTCGATTTCAGGACGCGGTTTTCCTTGTTGGCTTTGATGAACGTCGTGTAAGGTGCCATAATGTAAGCACCCCAGTTGCCGTCGTAATGCTCAGGCGTACCATCACCATCAGTATCAATGTCGGCCCCCAGCATCTTGTTGCCTCTGAACCATAGGGCTCCCACGATGATGATCTGCCGTTCGAGGAACGTGACGCCCATCGAGGCCAGCCAGGGCTTCAGTTCCTGTCCCTGCTCCACCATCTGGCTCACCATGCGCAGGTCGCTATACACCCACTCCTGCTTGTCGGCACTCTGGCGCAGACCGCCGTAGTAGGTCTGGAAGATGTGCAGGTTCTTGGTCGAGAACAGCGTCAGGTCGGTCTCAGGCACACCGCGTGCCAGTTTGGGCCGTGCCCATGCCATGTAGGCAGTAATCTCCTTCTTCAGTGCCTGAAGCACGGGCAGGTATTCAGCGTGTACGCCGTGAGGCGCCAGCTCATCGATATTGCCCGGCTCATAAGGGTGTGTTTTGTAGTAAGCGGCATCGAAGGCCTTCTCGTCCCATGCGAGGATGGTTTCGAGGTCTTTGATACAGCCGGGGCCCGACTTCACCTTCTCGTAGGTCTTGCCGTCGTAGCCCACACCCGTCTTGGCGTCGGGATGGGCAGGATCCCACACCAGGTATGGCATCACACTCTGGAAGATACCGCCCGACACCAAGGTGTTGCCACCTATCTCGGCATTCTTCTCGATCACAAGCACCGTGTTGCCCTGCTGCGCTGCCTCTGCAGCCGCAGCCAGTCCGGCACCGCCGGCACCCACAATCACCACGTCCCAGGTGCCTTCCACAGGTTTCTGCTCCACCTTGGGCAGACTGGCTTTCTTGAACTGCTTACCGTCGGACACCTTAGCCATATTGGCAGCCTCCGTCACGCCTTTCAGCAGCGCACGGCTTGTTACCGTAGCACCTGTTATGGCATCCACGCCAGTACCGTTGGCCTTGATGATCTGGGGTATCAGCTCGTCGAACACGATGTCACCGATATGGGGCGTCTCGTGCTGCTCCAGCACCTTGATATCCGTGATGCACGAGTCGCTGAACGTCACGCTCAGGCGGATGTCGCCGTTATTACCCTGTGCAGTCACCTCGTAGGTCCCTGCCTGAAACGTCAGTGGCGCCTCTTGTTTGCATCCGCAGATCAGGATGGCGGCAAGCATCCAAAAAAAATACTTTTTCATATTTCTTCCTTTTCTTTATGATGTCGACTGTAATTCAGATAGATACAATTGATACCGTTCATATACTTGTGATTGATGATCTTGCACACTCTCGAGAGGATAGCCCGTCGCAGGTTGCTATCATCGATATTCAACAATTCATCATCCGTATATTTATAAATAGGATTCCGCAAAGGACCCTTGCTTTTGACAACCACCATAAAGGCATCTTCCTTGTCGATGATACGAACATCAAAGGTCTCATCCTGTTTGCGGTCGGTATTAGTTTCTACTATCTCATAGAGCAGTTCCTCCAACGCCATATCCACAGCCATGCCGTCTGGCAACTCACATGCCTCGACAAAGGGGCGTGCCTGAGTTAGGAACTCCTCAACACCTTTCACGGTATAAGGTACGGAGAAGGTGACGGCAGGGTTCGACGGCACCGTGTTCTCCAGAGTAGGCCAACTGTACAAAGCGTTTTTACGATGCACGACATAAGCCATAGCCACCATCACCAGCAATAGGATCCAGGCGGTGATGGGTAGGATATACCAGAGAAGCTCAGGGGTGTAGAGTACTATCAGGGCAATAACGCCGATGGCTCCTACATTGGTAACAATTTCTATCCAGCGACATAGTTTCTGATGTCCCTGTACAAAGTAAAGTTCGCTCAGTGTCTTGGAGATGGCATTGGGCAGGAAGGCCAGGCTCATCAGCCGGAATGGGGTATGACACGCTTCTATCAGAGCGTCGTCGGCACCAAAGATCCTTGCCAGCACATCAGGGAAGAGGAATATCAGCAGACTCAACGTCACCATCACTACCAGCAATAGGCGGAAAATGCGTCGTGTGAGCATCCGGAAGCTGTCAAAGTCCTCCTCGCCTAACAGGATGCCGCCAATATTGCTGATGGCCGTATTCGAACCGGACAAGGCCAGCATGCAGATAGCGTTGATCTGGAAATAGACGGTGAATATATACATACCGTCGGCACCGAGTTTCCCCACAACCAGCGAGTTCATGGTAAAGGCCATAGCGGGTGCAAGCAAGGCGGATATGAGCATGGGGAGACCGATGGAAAAACACTCACGATACTGCTTGATGCTACAGATTTTCTCAGGGCGATGCAGGCGGAATATCTTGCTGTTTTTGCGCATATAGCCTAACAGTGAGGTGAAAGCGAGCAGATTGCTGAGTGCTGAGGCATACGAGGCACCGGCAATGCCCATGTCGAGGGCACCGCAGAACAGCAGGTCGAACCCAACATTAAGTATCTGTGAAATGACGATACGGCGGGTGATGAGACGCGGACTGCCATTGGTGATGACGTATGACAGCGGAACACCGCAGACGGCCGCTATAAAGATTGCAAGGAAGTCGGCATGCATAAAGGGCATCAACATGGGCAGCAGGCGCTCGTCGGTGGTTATCATCCTGGCCAGCACGTCAACAAAAGGCAACACCAGGGCGATGACCAGCAGGGTTGAGATAACGACATAATAAAGGTGATTATTGAACACACGGTTCACCTTGTCGTAGTTCTGGGCGCCAATGCCTCGTGCTGTCAGGAAACTGGCACCGGCGCTCATCATACCGATAACAATAAACATCACCGCTACAATAGGTTGCCATATACGGACAACTGGCAACGCATCGGGCGACACCAGATGACTCACGACAATGGAGTCGGTAAGTCCACCCAACTGACTCATCAGTGCTGACATGACGGTGGCCAGGAAAAACGACCCGAACATGTTCTTCAACACAAATTCATTACGCTGTATCATTTCCTTATCTTCTTTCTGAATACTGGTACTTCTTCTATCGGCTGCGCAGCCAGACACTCCTCGATGCTCTTGCCACCAAGCGGGTCGATGCCCTGTTCTATCTGCTGGCACAGCGCCATGCGGATCTGGGCTGTCTGGCAGTAGTTGCCTTGTATCTCTTTGAGCACGAAGGTGCCGTCGGCATGTTTCTCTAACTGTTCCCCAGCAAAACAGGGAATGTGGCAATACTTGCAATAGTCGTGCCCGCCGCAGGCAGGAAACGCCTGTTTCTGATTGGCTTGGAGCATCTGCTGTCGCTGGGGGCTCATGATGACCTCCTTGAGCGACGCGTGATGCAAGTCGCCAAAGGTGATGGGAATGTTACTGCATCCACTGACCACTCCGCTGGGCGAAACGGTTATCGTGCTATTGGCAGCACAGGGGAACCCACGTTCGCTGCCAAACTTATAGCCGTCGGCTTTTCCATCTTCAGGAACATGGCCTTTCCCCAATGTGTCCATCAAGACAACGTAGAGGGCTTCAGGCCTTGTCTGTAGATGTTCGATTATCGACACATCACCGTCGGCGCCGGGCGACAGTCCACACGATACCTCGTTCTCTGCACCCAGCTCATGAGCTATCTGGCGCACGCCGTAATAGCTGCGGGTGTTCAGACGGAACACGGGCGTCTTGAGATTCAGGGGTACAGGCCATTTTGAAAGTTCGCGGAGCACCTTCATCGACTGCTCCCACGAGCCGTGCCGACGCGTGATTTGATCATGCACCTCAGCATCGGTGCTATAGATCGACACGCTGAGCTGTCGAAGCCCCAAACGGGCTATGTGGCGAATCTTCTCGGAGGTGTTCAGTGCCTGGGCGTTGGTAAACAGGTTTACAGCCAGATTACGCTCGTGCAGATATTCGAGTACCTCCCAGCAGTGGGGATAGCTGAACGGATCGCCGCCAGTAACGGTTACCTCAGGTATACCCAGTTCTACAAGTTCGTCTATCAGGCGCTTGTAGTCATCCAGCGTCAGCATATCAGGGCGCAGGCGGTGCTCCTCATGCAGGTCGCTGCGGGCAGCCCCTTCGTTAAAGCAGTGCAGGCAGCGTTCGCTGCAGGCATAGGTCAGTTCAAGATTCAGCCCAATCTGCTGTGCTTCAGGCATGCTTTTATTATAGTCGCCCGCAGGCTCATAGCCCTTGGCAGCGATGCATGGCGGATTGTCTTTTCGGAACTGCTGCCACTCGGCATCGCTCCACGCGTGGTCGTGTACAAGTCCGATAGGCATCAGCTGCTCACGGCAGAAGTCCTCGACCTGCTGTTCGGTAGTGCCCGTGACTTCTGCGATATGCGCTATGTTGATAGGACACTCTCTTCCACCCTTCAGTACCTCGTTGACCAGCAGGGCAGACACGTCCCCGAAGGTATAGCAGGTACCTCGGGCCGTGTTGTACATCACGGCTCGCTGTGCCTGGCGGTTATAAGCACCGCAAGTATATAGTGGCCTAATATATTCTTTACTCTTCATTCTTCACTCTTAACCTATACACCGCCACCCCTATCATCGTAAACTTATCTTTCATATAGGTGTAGGCATCCGTACTCTCAAGTTTTACTCCATCTGTGGTGGCATGATAGAAGTGCAGCCTGCTGTCGATCCATTTGGCTATCAACAGATGCTTGATATCCAAGCCTCTTGCCCAACTATGCTGACTGCATGCCACAGCCAGAATGTCGCCATTGCGGATTACACCTAGCTCCGACTCCTGCGGCATATTCAGCAGTTCGCGGGGGATATAGGTAAAGCGCACGCGCTGCTGCTGACGAAGGGCAATGGCTTGGTGGTTCTCTTCGTTCTCCATCTGCGGGGCTAACAGATGCTTGTTCTGGGTCATATAGCTCGGCTGGATGTCCATCAGCCCCGTAAAGGGGAAGGCGGACTCATCCGGACTGATATGCTCCACGAATCCTTCTTTGATGGCCGACTGCATGATCCAGGTGAAGTAATGGTTGCGGGTTGCAAACGAGACGACGCCGTTCTGATAGTGCATGCGCCGGTAGTAGTCCTTCAAGTCGGCCAGCGTGGTGCGCCCATCTCGGTAGCAGAGCGCCAGTGCCAGCACATCCTCTATCACGGTGGTACAGTCCACTTGGCTGAGGCTCACCATCAGGTGCTCTTCCTCCATCGGCTGCGTAAAGTCAGAACAGATGCCGCCCTCCATCAGTTGGCAGAAGAAGTATTCCGTCGGCGGCATTGACTCATCGACGTTTGTTATGGCGCGCTGCAGTATCCGCTCGTTTTGCGCGTCAAATTGCTGCTCGTTGCGGCGCAGGCGGCAGAGTAGTCTTTTCCGATAGAACCATCTCGCAATACGACTGATAGGCGTCCGCACGCAGAAAACCAACCACAGCGAACGCACTGCTGCCAGCTGTTCGCGCCAGAAGTAAGGGTTTTCCTTCACCTTCTCATAGTCGCTGATGTCAATGCCCCAGGCTTTATGGCCCAGCCATCCGGCGATGCGCAGCGCCCGGGCAATGTGGAAGCTGCTGGTCAGGATGTAGAAGCGGTTTTGCTGGTAATAGTTCTGCATGTTCCATACAGAGCGAAAGGTGTTGTAACCACAAAAATCCAGCACAAAGCGCTCTTCTTCGATATGGTATTCCTCCACCAGCGTGCGGTAGATCACGGTAGTGTCATCACGGCACCCTGAGAGGTAGAACAGCCAGTCGGGATAGGCGTTGGCAAGGATGCTCACCAACTTCACCCGCAACTGCAGGATGGGCGATAGCGAGTTGTCTGGTCTCAGTTTTGCACCTAACACCAGGCATATCTTCAGATCCTCGGGCAGCTGTCTGCCCTTCAGCCCTTGCAACCTGTCGTTATGTAACTTAACATACCGCATCGTCCTATTCGTGCAATTTATCCTCTATCTCATGAAGAAGAACGATCTGTTCCCTGACGCTGGTGGCAAACACGTCGCTATTTTCCAGAATATAGGCCTTCAGTTCGGCGATGTCCTTACATCTCAGATGGTGCATCACCATAAAATGCAAGCCGTGCCCTTCGGCATCATGCCCGGCACCATCGAAATAAGTCGCCCTGCTACCCGGAAGATCCATATTGGAGCGTGCCCACAGATGGAAGATTCTGTTAATCGCATTACTCAGATTGTTGTCGGTATGACAATAGCAAACCAGCTCGTCAGGATGTTCTTCCAGGTATTGGGTGATCACCGCTACCACCATTCGCCCCATGTCCTTGTCAGGCGCACCGCCACGCTTTCCGTCGGCAAGCCTGAGCATAAGGTAGAGCACACGATGACTGCCCATCTTTGCCACCTCAATAAAATGAAGCACATATAGGCGATTCGCGGCATTGTAAAACTCAACCGCCGAATCGCCTCGTTTCCTTAACACCAGTTTTGACGTGGTGTTGATCTTCGCTATTCCTTCTTCATGAATAATATTCAAACAGCAGATTTATCGTACATTTGTCGAGCAATCAAGATGATGACGATCATGACGCTTCACATAATCGTCGAGCGTCAAAGTCTGCGCGGTAATCAGTTCAACTGGTGATTTTCTGATTGCAAATGGATTTTCATTTTTTGCCATAATCTTTAAATTTTTAAATTGTTAATAATATAGTTTACTAATCACATTGTGATATAAGTTATTCCTTCCATTACTCCACTCTGGTCAAAGCGAAGGAAGCCGTGGGGACCGGTACCTTATACATCGTGAAGGACTCATAAGACCTTTTTCATATTATTTATGGTCTTAATTACGTCGGCCGGTAAGGATCAGGTATTTGGTCTTAGCCTGCAGGTACTCGCTCACGGCTGCATTGTACTGACTCAATGCCTGCTGTTGCTGACGCTGGGCATCAAGCAGAACGGTCATCGTCGTGAGTCCTTCCCGGTAGTGTTCACGATTGATACGCATATTCTCTTCAGCCCTGGTGATGCTCTTCTGGGCTATCTGTGTCTGTTTGTAAGTGCTCACCAGATTGTCGTAGGCATCCTGAATCTGCAGGGTAATCAATTCGCGTTTGTCCTTGCGGAAATCGTTGGCTTTCTGTTCCTCGATCTTCTTGCGCTTATATTCGTGACGTTCACTCCAGAACGAACTCAGGGGTATCTGCATAGTGACGACCCCCATCATCCTCGGATTCCAGTCGCTGGAAGCAAATTGGCTGTAGCTGGCCGTACCTCCCACGGCTAATATAGGCAGCATATTAGCCGCGGCTATCTTGCGTTCCAATACGGATTTCTCTACATAAAGATCCAACAGACGGGTCTCACTACGGTTCTCCAAAGCGGTCTCTGCACTGATGGCCAACTGCTCAGGGGCTACGATGTCCTTGCTCAAGGTTGTGTCGACATCAATATCCTCATCGGGCATGCCGATATGTTTTGCCAGAGCCCTGCGCAACAGTTTGCACCCGTTATCGGCCTTGATTCTGAGCGCCGACAGCTGATCTTGTACCAGTTCCACACTCAGCACGTCGTTTTTGTTGACGATGCCGTTTTCCCATGCGTTGAAGGCATCCTGATGGATATTCTCCAGCTCCTTCTCCATTGCCGCGAGTGTCTTGTCGGTCTCGTGCAGTTCCAGAATCTTATAGTAGAGGTATTCGGTATCCATCACGATCTGGTCGTCGGCCACATCCCGCTGGAGGTTGCGGGCATCCACCTGAAGGTCGGCCAGTTTGTTATAGTTCGAAATCCTTCCGCCAGTATAGAGCGGTTCAATGAGTGTAAGTCCCGTGCTGGTCCCTTTCTTAAGGATTCCAATGGTAAAATCGTCAACAGAGTAATTACTGCCCGACTCTTTGTTTATTTCATCGATGGTTTCCTGGTCCAGAATTCTGTATTTTGCAAGAAAGTCGCTACTTTCGAAATGGAGGGCTGAGGCCGTCAAGGTCGGGAAATACTTCGAGCGCGCATACTTCTGCTGTTCCTTGGCCATCAGTATGTCGTTCAAGGCATCCTTGGCTGTCGTATTACCTTTACGGGCAGCTTCCACACACTCCTCCAGCGTCATGACACGCTGGGCGTGAACCATTGACCATTGGACATTGAGTAGCAGGAGGGTGATTATTAATTTATTCTTCATGTTCGTCATTAGCTGAGTTAAACTTATTCCTTACCAAACAATAGCCTACAGGAATCATGGTGATGATGAAAAGCATGGATACCAGGGCACCTATGCTGACGACCACACCCATGGGTCCCCAAAGCGGTGTGTTCTTGATGACCATCGGAATGACACCCATCGAGGCTGCCATCGAGGTCAGGAACACGGGTCGGAAACGCCTTTTGGCCGACTCCAGTGCCGCTGTCGCGACGTCGCATCCTTCTTTCAAGCGCAGTTCCTCTGCATAGTCTATCATAATTATGCCGCAACGGGTGATAATACCCATCAATGCGATAAAGCCTAAGATGCCTGTGGCACCAAACTCCTGATTGAACACCAGCATTCCCAGTGCACCGCCCAGCATGGAGAATCCCAATGAGTACATGATGAGCAGGGTCAAGGGGATGCTCTTCAGGTGGAACACGATAATGAAGAAGATGATCAAGACAGCTATCTCCAGACCTAAATAGAGCTGAGGACGGTAGGTGGATTCCATCTCGGCTTGTCCGCCTTGCTCCACGGTGACACCTTCTGGCATACGAAGTGTCTGAAGGTCTTTACCGATGTCTTCTGTCAGTTTGCCTACCATCACGTTTCTTCCCAGTATTCCAAAGACCGATGCCGTGCGCTGTCCGCCGGTACGGTTGATGGTGCCGTCGCCCCATCCCGGTTTGACGTCAGCCACCTGCGTCAGTGATGCCGAGGTGATGGTTGGCAACAGACCCGTTACACGGATGTTCTTGAAGTCCTCTATGGTCTGCTTGTTGAGATAGGCATCCTTGATGACGACATTGACTTCATGGTCGCCCTCCCATATCGAGGTCACTGGGATGCCTCCGCCGTAGCGCAATGCAAAATTCAGCGAGAGCAGCGATTTGCTCAGTCCGAAGTGATTGGCTTCCTCTGGATTCATAATGACCTCCAGCGAACTGTAATTAGTGCCGAAACTGGTGGTCAGTGCGGCGATATCCTTATTTTTGGCCAAGCGGTATTGGATGCTGTCAATAGCCACGTGCAGGCTGTCGAGATTGTCGCCTTTCACTTTTACCTCTATGGGGTAAGTACGGTCTGAATACTCTAACTGGCGGAACATCACCTGAGCATCGGTAAAGTGATTGGAATATTGCTCTGCGTAGTCGTTCAGCATGCCCTGCGTCTCAGCGTCGCTATGGGTGTTGACAATAAACTGGGCAAAGTTGGTGCCTCCGAGACTGGGGATGAAGGCGGCGTGGAATCGTGGCGCTCCGCTGCCATAGAATACGGTCAGGTTCTCCACACGCTGGTCTTTTCTCAGGATATTGGCAAGACTGTCAGCCACAGCAGCAGTATGATGCAAGGCAGTACCGCTGGGCAGCATGACATCGACGACAAACTGGTTGCGCTCGGCTCTCGGCATCAGTCGTTGAGGTATCAACGCCATGAGCATTCCTCCCGCGACGATACTTGCCAGTCCTAAGGCCATCGTCGTCTTCTTATGGCGGAAGCAGGTCTCTATCATCCGGTCGTAGGCTTTCTGAAGCCTGTCGAGCATGGAGGCGTTGCTCTTTTTTGCCTCTGTCTGATGCACACCATGACGTATGAACCGGTATTGCAGAATAGGTACGAAGAAAATAGCCACCAGCAGCGATACCGTCAGCACAATCGAGATGGAATAGGGGAACCACTGCAGGAAGTCGTGTACCACCTGTTCTGTCGTGAATATCATCGGGAAGAAGGTGATGCTGATGACGAGTGTGGCCGTGATGATGCTCTTCACGAATTCGCGCGACGACTCTATGGCAGCCTTCCACCGACTGATGCCTGCATCGAGCTTGTCCAGATAGCAGTCGACCACCACCACGCTATCGTCGACAATCATTCCCAACGAGACGATCAGCGCTGCCAGCGTCACTGTGTTGATTTCCAGTCCGAATATGAGGAACAGGCCCAGCGACGAGAAAATGGTAATGGGGATGGTGGCCACTGCCACGCCTGCCACTCGTAGGGGCAGCATCAGCATCACCACGATAACCACCGACACGATGGCTATGAGCATCTCCCACATGAATTCCTCAATGGAGTGCCCCACCACCTGGCTTTGGTCGCTGATGATGTTGATATGCACATCGTCGGGCAATGTAGCATGGTAGTCGCTGATAATCTCCTTTACTCTCGTACCAAAATCGATGATGTTTTCACCACGTACCATCTGTAGCGACAGCAAGATACACTTCTGTCCGTTGTTCCTGATGTATTGGCTCGGATCGGGATACTCGCGTTCGATGGTCGCGATATCGCTCAAACGAACCACGTTTCCAGCAGGATCGGAACTGATGATGGTCTGTGCCAGTTCGTTCTCTGTGTTGAGCGATGGTTGCACATGTATAGCCCTGCTCAGCTGACCGTCGTCCACACTTCCCGAATAGAAGGTGCCGTTCAGTCCCGACACCTTGCTCATCAGCGTAGCCGTATTGATGCCGTACAACGACAGCCGGTCGCGATCCAGATAGATGGACAGTTGTTCATTCTGACCACCCATTCTGACGATATTGGCCAGTCCGGGCACTGTTCTCAGCTTGTCGCTTAGCCCGTCAACGTAGTCACCCATCTCGCGGTAGCTCTTTACTTCGCTTTCGAGCGTCACCAGCATGGATGACGACTCACCAAACTCATCATTCACCACCAAGTCTACCACACCTTCCGGAAGTCTCGCTTTCAGCAGTGCCAAACGCGTTTTCATCTTGCTCCAGAACACGGTCTGGTCTGTCACCGTATTGTTAAGAGAGACCATCGCCACACAAGCGTTGTTGAAACAGATGGTCTTGGTTTTTTGCTTATTGATTTCCTTGAAGGTCCATAGGAACTCCTCCATGGGTCTTGCCAACTGCCGTTCAACCTCCAGTTCCGACGCACCAGGATATACGCACACCACCAGTCCTACCGGGATGTTGAACTGAGGGAACTCGTTTTTAGGTATTTTGACCAGCGAGAATACACCGGCCAACATCATCATCACCACCAGCAGCAGTGTGATGTGCTTATGGTGCATGGCCGAGGCCACCAGATCTGTTCTTGCTTTCTTGTCAGTCATTCCCTTTCACTCTTACGTCCTCGCTCACCTTATTCTGTCCCTCAACGATGATCACGTCACCGCTCATCAGTCCCGTCTCAACAACGACACCCTCATTGATGACGTCACCCGTCGTCACGCTTTGCCTGTGAGCCTTTCCTTCCTTTACCAGCCACACAAACTTGTCCTGCCCGCTGATCTGGATGGCCTGCTGCGGTACAACGATGGTATAGTCGCCTTCCGTATTCTCAAGCCTTACCTTGCAAACCATGCCCGGCAGCAACTGGTGGTTATGATTCTCTGCGATAGCCTTCACCTCGTAAGCGTGACTGATGGCACTGGCTGTCACGCCACGGTTGACGATCTTGCCCGAAAACACCTGATTGCCCAGGGCGCTCACCGTGAATGTCAGCTTGTGACCCACATGCACGTTACCTATTTCTTTCTCTGGTACCGACAGCGCCACTTTTACGCGGTCGATCTTCACCAGCTTGAATCCGGTCACGCCTGGCACCACACTGGCACCCACATGCACCGTGCTCGAAGCCACGAAGCCGTCAAAGGGCGCTTTCAGCACAATCTCGTCCACGCTTTTTCTCGAAATAGCCTCGGAAGCCTTGGCCTTGGCCAGTGCCGTTTCCATTTCCACCATCTTGATCTCGGGCAGTGTACCTTTGTCATACAGGTTCTTCAGTCGTTTGTAGGCATCCTCGGCTTGGCTCAGGGTAGCGGCACTAATCTCATGGGCATTTCTCACATTCTGCCCGTCAACCTCGGCCATGGCCTGACCTTTTCTCACAAACTGGCCTTCATCAACCATCACCCGCACCACGTTGCCAATGACTCCGAACGACACGTTGGCACCATCCTCCTCCTCAATGGTACCCATAAAACTCTTGCCAACAATGTGAGTACTGGCATCTGCCCGTATGGTCTTGACACTGACATAATCCGTCTTCTGATCTTTTGGAGGGGCACCTGTGCAGCCGCAAATCAGGATGGCGGCAAGTATAAAATACAGGAACTTTTTCATATCTTCCTTTGTTTTTAATGTTTCGTTATCGGTCTTCATCGGGGTCGCCCCAATTCCAGCCGGGTACACTTTTTACAGGGTCGCTGCCTGCTAAAAGTTGGAGATAATGCGGAAGCTTTACCACCTTCATTGTGGGCTTCCACATAGCCGCCGGTAATCCATATCGGGCCGCCACCGGCTGGCTGCCGTCTGCATTCTCGCGCAGGGCGGTCCAGACCATGGATTTCTCGCTGGCCGTGGCAATCTCCCACCATTCACGATTTTCCACGGTGCCTTCGCCTGCATTCTTCCAGCGGGTGCAGAGGAGGTCGCCTGCCACAAAGTATTCGGCATACTCATCATCCTTCGCCTCCCAGATGCCCTTATTGTTCTTGATGTAGAACACGAAGGTTCCGTCATCCTTGAACTCCCAGCGGTGCTCCTGACCGCCGTCTTTCCTGACGGTTACATTGCGCTTACCAATCATTGTCGAGCCCGTGATGGTAAACACACTAGCGCCGCAGAAGACCATGGTGAGTACCAATGGTCGGATGGCGGTCAGCATCCAATTCGCATATTTTACCATAATTGTGATAGATTGCTGCTATTGGCGGAGAGTCATATTAATTATTTTTCGTTTTGTCAGTGATCATTCCGTTGGCATCAATGTAAAATTCGAGTTTTATATGGCTATTCATCTTATCTGCTAATTCAGACAGTGAAGCTCCTGCAGCAACATTAAGCCGAGCCGAAGTACCTGTACGCCCAATATCTGCAACCCCGGTGTTATCGTCATTTAAGGTCATGACATCAATATTCCTTACGACCTCGAAATCAAACTTCTCGGTAGCTGCCTTACCCTCCAAAGGAGTAGCCACCGTATAGAACTCTACCGTGCAAGGCAGTTTGCTAACGGGAATTTCGACGGTCTTGGTGTACGACGGACTACTCATGGTCTCTGTGAAACCATTTCCATCAGCACCAGTACCACATACGTTTACCTTAAACAATGCAAGCGTGGCATCATTGGATGTAACGGTGTACTTCACAACTGCCTTGGTGAACTTTGCCTTCACTGCCTCATCGTCATCGCTGCTGCTGCAAGATGTTAACACTGTTGTTGTCATGAGGGCAGCAAAGAGAACAGCTGCCATTGAAATCATACTTTTTTTCATAATTCGTTAGAAATAGTTGTTAGTAATCTCTTAATTATACGCTACAAAGGTACTCAAAAAAACCGAAGCTTGCAAAGTCAAAATCGCCGCGAGTGAAGTTTTTGCATTAGCTGAGACATTTTTGCATCAGCTGAGAGTCGCCCCACACTCCAAATTTGCCCATTCACACATTTTCGACCTCAATTCAAGTATTTTCGACATCGGCAACCACCGACGAAATAGCAAATAATAACAAAACTTTTTAGAAAACTTACCTGATTTCACTGAAAAAGTAGTAATTTTGCGGCGTAAATAATAAGAACGATATGCCTGAACAGATAACTCCATTGTCGGTACTGTATCTCCTGCTCCACGGCGCAGGAACTGCCGTGGGCACCATACTGTGCCTCTACCTGCTGCTGTGTCGGGGCAAGGCTATCGCGCCCGACATCACGTCGCCCGCACGACTGCGCCGTTGGGCAGCGGCATTATTTGGCGTGATGGCTTTGGCCCACGTCTGGTGGATACTGTTCTACACTTACTTGGACGACACCCGCTCGGTGATTTACGGGCTGCTCGTCGCTATCGACTGCATGGCGCTGCCCCCCGTCTTCGTCGGCACACTGCTGAACATGCTACAGGACCGCCGCCGACCGCTGTGGCCCGTTGTAGTCGTTATGATGCCTTGCGCGGTGCTCGCAGTGTTGCAGATAACCTTGCCCGACATCGACTTCACGACTCCGAACATGATCTATGGGCTGGTGCTCGCCGTGGCCTTTATTATATATATGGTGGTGGCCGTGAGACAATATGGGCGGTGGCTGCGCGACAACTACGCCGACCTGGAGCACAAGGAGGTGTGGCTCAGCCTTGCGCTGCTCATCGGCCTCATGATACTGCTCATGAGCTTTGAATATACTGACAACTACGTAATGTCCACCATCGCCCACCTCACCGGATTCCCGCTGGCGGGCCTCCTGCTGTGGCGCGTGGAGACATTAAAAGACCTGAGCACCGACAATTCTACCGATGAAACTAATCACACCCCTCTTCTTTTGAGAGGGGAATGGGGTGAGGCTTCCAATATTGCCCTACTACTGGAGAAGCACTGCGAGGACACGCAACTTTACCGGCAGCAAGACCTGACCCTGACGCAACTCTCGGCAGCCGTCGGCGTCAACCGCACCTATCTCGGCCAATATTTCGCCAGTCAAGGCATGAACTACTATGCCTACATCCACGACCTTCGCATCCGTTACTTCGTAGCCCGCTACCGCGAACTTGCTGCTGCACATGAGCCCATCGTCGCCCAGCAACTGGCTCAGGAGAGTGGCTACCACAGCTACAGCACCTTCAGCACCGCCTTCAAGCAGCGCATGCAAAAGAGCGTCGTCGCCTGGATGCGCGAAGAGGTATTGACATAAAAACTTGCGAGCACATTCTGCTGGCTCATAGATTCTGAAGACCACACTTACCCGCTTTAATATACAGTTTCCTATATAGAAGTGGTTGGCAGATGAAGGAAGAGATGCGTAAGCACAAGGAGGACGAAGCCAAAGACCGTGGCGAGGAACGCCTACAGATACCTGGTGAAGATGAAGAAGGATGTCCCTGTGCAAAGACCTGCGCAGGACACTGGATGCCACGATGAAGATGTACATCCAGCAGGAGCAGATGGTAGAGGGCTATAACTTTATCGACCATCACAGCTGGGATGCCTGTCCTATCACTCGGTTTTGCCAAAAGCTGATATCAAAAATACAAAAGGTTATAACGTTTTTATGTAGGCATGTAGGCACTTTATGAAATTTTGAAATAATTATTGTGGACCTGATTTCAAGCTAATCAAGAGCAAATACTGCTGGTAATAGCGATTTTTGCATAAAAGTTTGTTAGTCTCATAGAAAAAGTTTATCTTTGCAGAAAAATAAGAATGAAAGATGACATACTTGAATCAGTTTCACAAAGAGGCAGTGGAGAGGAAACTGCGGAAAATCGCAGAATCCATGAAGTCACCAATGAACTCCATCGACGCTGCAAACTATATGAAGCGCAATTTCGAGATGGCCAAAACGATGTAAGCCGTCTTGATGTTGAACAACGTGTTGCAGAACAATATGCCAAGGAAAATGGCATATGGATTCCTATCAGTAACGTATTTGAATTAGGCGTACCTGGTCCTAGTGGCAATGAGAACGACACATATGTTTCTAACAACATTATTTATAAAGTAAACAACCTTCTTAACAGTGGCAGTATCCTACGCTTGTTAGACAGGGTAATGTGGCATAACAATCTATTTTACGATACTGCCTATTCTTTATATGGTTTTACAGGTTTCGATGGTCGTACTATTATGCCTGTATTGAAACAACTATTGGTAAAAGATGCAATTCCTGCAACGCCAGTCGAAATTGAAACATATATGGCAGCTCTCGGTTTTATAAAGAAGAACGACGAAGGCCGTTACACTAATAGTGAATATGAAGTATGGGATTTAGTACCACGAAATGTTCTTAAAGACAAAGATGGTGACATATTTATCATTGATGCAGAAATTGCACTAAAGTAGATACAGGGGCAACCATTTTCCAAATATAAGAGACATGGTTTGCTGAGTCACACCGATGGGCCTTGGTTATTGCATGGGGAGGGAGATTTACTTATTATTCAAAAACCACTCAACTGCCTGGGGGGTGAGATAGGGTCTGATTGCGTCGTAGGGGACGGTGAATTCTGGTTTGCCTGCAGCGTAGTAGGAAATCTCGTAAGGTTGATATGTCTGTACTGCCGCCAAGTATCTTAGCCGTTGAGGCACAATTAAATGCTGGAATCCGTTCTTGCCGTCCCAGCGGATCAGTCAGCCGTGCCATTCATCAAAATCATAGGTAATATAGGGTCATCTACCGTCAAGGCATAACCATAGCCGGTGTTAATGTAAAAGTCTTGCCAGTCATAAAGGGCATCAAGGTTTTTCTCTGCATGCAACAGTTGCATACAGCAGAAAAGTATACCAAATACTATGTTCCTTTTCATCTTACAATAGTTTTTAGTTCCTATTATATATAACTGACAAACCTCAAATCCTTGCAAGGAACACTTCATCTTTTATACTAAATTAACGTTTTTCTCTCTGGCGTACCAGCCCCGGATGCCGTTGATTTTGCCGTGAGGGAAGCGGCAGTTCTTCAGGGCAATGGTCAGGGCCTTGATGCTCGGTACGTCGATGGCCCTCAGTTCCTGGGCCAATGTTCTCTGGATGTCTACAGCCCTGATGAAATGCTCCTTCCGGCGAACGGCAGGCTCAAAATACGACAGGAGTACAGTCTCTGGCGATGACTGCCGGCAGTAGTCCAGGTTGTGCCTTGTTATCTCAGCCTCTTCCTCCTTTGAGAAGTGCCAGACAGCCCCGGCTTTCAGCTCCGCCGCCGCCTGGGCATACATCTGGACGTAAGGCATGTGCGACTCCGTGTCGATGATGCCCTCCACCTCGCAGCAGAGATAACGCCGCGAGCCCGTCGGGTCGTTGAGCGGTTCCCGGTCGTTCGTGGTGGCGATGAACGACGCCATGCGCGGCCGCATGACGTACTGGTCACTCCTCATCCTGCGCGTCTGCACGTCCTTCTCCGTCAGCACCCGTTTGATCTTCGCCTGCTCGCGGTCGGTCTTCGCATTATACTCGTCGATGTTCACTAAGAGCATCCTGCCCAGCATCCGCTCCACCTGCTCGGCATTGTCGAGCTTGACGTCATCGATGTAGTATTCCCGCAGTTCCGGTGGCAGTAGCAGCTTGCAGAAGGTGGACTTACGGGTGCCCTGATTCCCGATAAGCACCGGCACGACGGCATTGCCGAAGTCTCGCGAGAGGTTCATCCACTGTGCCACCATCCCGAGAAACCAGCGGTGGAAATAGTCCGGCCACGCAATGTAGCTGGTCGGTACGCGTTCCGCCACCTGTCGGATGTAGTCCGTTGTGCCGTCCCACGCCCCGCAGCGTTCCAGGAATTCGGCTACAGGACTGTAGTCGGGCACCAAGGCACTGCGCACATACAGCTCCACGTCGACAGACCAGGCCACACCAACCTCCTCCATCTGTTCGATGGCGATTCTGCGCAATTCCCTGTCCGTCAGCTGGCACCAGCCATCTGTATCTACTTTACGACCTTCGCCATCAGCATTCCAACCGTTGGAATTTTCATTCCGACCCTTGGGATTTTTGTTACGACCGTTGGAATCTTTACCCCGACTTTTAGGTCGGAATTCTTCCGTCTGCTTCATGATGTTATAGCGTAGTTCATAGTTCTTCTCAAAAAACCGCCTCACGCCTTTGGCAATGCGTTTCTTTCCAGATATGACCTGTTGCTTATTCTCCGATGGAATCGGCTTTTTCTGATTTTTCTGGGCGAACGATCCTATCAGGTTCCGCCACCAGGTCTCAATAATCTCCTTCATATATGATATATTGTATTACTTCGTTTTTAACCGGCCCTTCCGACCCTCGTGACCCCTCATTTAGGGGTCGTAGGGGTCAGAAGGGTCACTTGTTTTCAGAGTTCCCCAATCAGTACGCGCGCGCGTTGTTTCATCACCCACTTCCGCCGCCCCTTCTTCGTATGCAGCACGTAGTGGCAATGCCGGCAGATCTTTCGCCGCGTACCCGTCGGGAAGAGTTCAAACTGCTCCTCGGGCAGTTCCCGTCCGCAGTGATAACATCTCATACCCGATAGTTCTTAAATGCCTGATGGCGATTCTCCTTCGGGTCCAGACAGATGGAGCAGTGCAGCCACCTGCCGCCCTGTCTGTTGTGTTCAAACAGCAGCTGGTCGTAGTCGATGTTCTTTCGGATGAAATTGAAGTACTCCAGTCCCACAGCCTCCGACGGGATGCGGATGTCCATCGCCTCGCCCGAGAGGTGCTTCGAGTTGCCCACGCCGTGTACGCCCTCGTTCACCTCCTGGTTCCTGAACGCCGAGTTGACCCTGATCGGACCGAAGGTCTCCCTGAGCGGCTCCATCATCCAGGCCAGGTTGATCAGCCCGGCCAGCTGCAACTCGTCTGGCGTGTTGTCCACGCCGTGTTCCTCCGCCCAGTCGGAATGAGTCATCTCTTCATAGCTGAAATGCGGACTCAACATGAAATTCTTTCTTGCCATAATCTTCCATTTTTAATGTTCATTATTTCCGTTTCAACGCGTTGATGATGCAAAATTATGCCTTTTCATCGTACTACACAATAGTTGAATGGCTGCAATTTGACCTCATTTTGACACTTTTGGATTTACCGGACTCGCAGGCCACTGACGACGGCACTCCTTTTCCTATTCTTACTGAGATTGGTGCAAGTATTAATCCGGTCAACAAAGTAATTTCTCCGGGCAGCTATACAGTAAGTCAGTATATCACGCAGGATATTATAGATCCGGCCTGGTTCAAACATCTCCAGATCGAATTCCAGTCGATCTGCACTTTGACAAGCATTGTCTTTTAAATAGAAATCCAGTCGGTCAGTATATTTGATAAGCATCGGAATCCTTTCTGGTTCTGTCATCCGCTTAAAGAAAGCGAATGACAGCGGCAAGTCTGGTAGTTCTTCATTCATAGATAGTTTTTAGTCTGGTTGCGTGTCACAAATAAGGGCAGACCCTCCGGCCTGCCCTTGACAATCTCATACGATGAGACGAGGAACGGGAATCATTCAATCATCCTCCACATAAATAAGGTACTGTGTGATGGCTCCGTCATTCGTCTCTAATGTCAGTAGATACTCGCCTACAGGATAGCTCGACAGATCATAGGATTCCGTACCGCCGTTAGTGGCATACACATAGTCGGAGTCAATCACTATACCATTCTGTGAAATGGTAATTTGCAGATTACCCACATCACCGACAAAAGACAGGGTCAGCAGACCTGTTGTCTCGTTCAGACTAACATTCACCTCAGCTGTAGTGGGTGACTTAATAGGGTACCCATCTGGTGGAGGCAATTCTTTTTCTTTGAATACTTTGCCATTCATCATGGCAGGAAATAGCATAATCCCTGCTAAAAACAATAATAATCCTTTCTTCATATTTACTTTATTTAGAATTCACCGCAAAAATAATTCCTTTATGAATACTAACAAAGCGAAAAAACAGTTTTTTTATTTTGCGCCCGTTTCTGCTTTATAGCGTGTAAATGTCTGGCATTATGCATGTTAAACACTTATTTCTCAATATTCTTTTGTTTCAGAAACGCTTTTTCAATTTCATAAATGATTATTTGTAAATTCTGTTATCCCTAAAATCCGCAACTAATAGTCATGGGGACTAATTTTTGCAGTCCGTTACTCCATTTGATAATTCTCTTGTCGTTATAGACGTGATTATGTTTGTTTCTTCCCCACCTTCCCCTTACCCCGTCAAGCATTGTAGGGGCTTTATGCTATCGTTAACCCGCAAAGTCGGATACTTAGTCGTCGGTGATTGCAAAAGGGTCTTGATATGATGTATTGTCCGTATAGATGTTCAGTTCATTGTGTCTCGCCGTTCTTATCCACTTGGCTGGTACGCTGATGAACTTGAACACGAAGGCCTTGATACGACTGGTCTTCTTCAGTCCGAAGGCTTTTGTGTCAAGCCTGTCCATGATGAACTTGTAGAAGTTTCGTATGAGTGCCGTCAGCAGCAGGAACACGGTGTTCTCGGCCATGAACGACTTCGGCAGCCTGGCCCATCCGAATCCGTTATTCATATCGTCGAAGATTCGTTCCTTGCCGCCCCTGAGGTTGTAGAACTCCACGATTTCCCTCGTGGTGGACGTATAGTCGTTGGTCAGGATGCAGCGGTATGTGTATTCCCCCTCCCACAGGTCCAGGTCACCGTCCACCCTACGCTCCCTCTGTATGACGAGTCGGTACGCCTTGCCTTCCCACTTCTCCGTGATGATGGAATTCAGCTCATATTCGATGCCGTTGATCTCCTCGCGCTGCCATCCACGCAGTGCCAGCAGACTGTCGTAGAGGGAGGCGCAGCGGTTGGCACGGATGTAGAAATGCTCCGAGTGTTTCTCGATGGTCTCCACTATCTCGCGTGAACATGAGCCGCAGTCCATCCGGGCACGCTTGATATGGATGTCGTTAGACTCCAGGTTTGAGAAGATGCGCTCCAGCGTGTCCTGCTGGTGAAAACGTACATTGGCATTGCCGTCTCGGTTCTCAATCCCGACGATGAGGTCGCCTATGACGGCCACGCCGGGGCTGTAGCCGGTGAACTTCTTATAGGTCATCTTGGCATCGTACTTCTCCGTCTCGATGAACTGATGGTCGAAATCCAGGTCGTACGACTCCCCTGCCACAAGCTGGCCTGTGTTCATGAGCACCTTCACAAGCAGGCTGTTCAGTTTCGAGGTCGTATTGAAGTCATAGCTCTTTCCCGTCTCAGAAGTATAGGTCGTATTAGCCGTAGCCAGTTCAGAAATTCCCCTCAAGATAGTGTCAGAGCTGCATGTGCGAAGAGTGGGATGAAGCGAAAGATGGGGCATCAGGTGGCTCGTCACGTCCTCCACGCAGTCGCCCCCACAGAAATAGACGCTTGACAATGAACCCACAATCTCGCTGTACTGATAGCCGTATGACGTACACCGAAGACCCAGAACTTTGTCGATAACAGGACCCGCAAAACGGGAAAAAAGCTCTCTTACGTGAAATATTCCTCCAAAAGGAGTGATTTTCTCAGATTTTATTTGTACTTTTGCCATGTCATTGATGATTTTGCTTGTCATTAAAACGCAGCACTAAGGTAAGTGAAAAATCTGACATGACAAAATCCTGAGCAACTTTTTGTTGCTCAGGTACTTATAAAAAAGTTAAACTAAAGTGCTGCGGAGTTTAGATTATCACAAATCAGAGAAAAGTTGCATAAAATTTTCTCTAACTTAATTTCTTTTTTTAACTTTGTAGCCAAAATACAAAGGATATGAAACGGATAACTTTATTTTTGATTGGAGGTTCTTTCTTCCTATTAGGCTGTCAAACAGGAACAACCAATGCTCTGCTTGAAAAAGCAGATTCACTCGTCATTGCAGAAAAATATGACTCTGCATATAATATCGTGCATTCATTAAATGAATCAGATATACTTAATGAAGAAGAAACTGCCCATTATCTACTTCTTAAAGTACAAACTGCCTACCTTGTTAATAAGCCACTCGAATCATCAGATAGCCTCCTTGATATTATCATTGAATATTATCAAAAAGAATTGAATTATGAGAAATTGGCTGATGCCTATTATTATAAAGCTTTTGGTTTTTATTTAGCTAAAGACTTCCAACAGTCTATGTTATATCATAAAAAAGCAGAAAAATTTGCAAAAGATTCGAAAAATTTACGACTTCAATACAAAATCGTAGAAGGAATATTTTTTTTAAATGGTGTATGTGCAAATTATGATTTACAACTCACCTATGCTAAAAAAGCATTCCTTTTATCAAAAAAGATAAATAAAAAGAAATGGATTGTTGACTCATATTATTACATTAGTTATGCTTTTTCTAAATTAGGAAAAGAAGACAGTGTTGTTTATTACCTTAATCAAATAAAGTCAAATCTTATTTACATAGATAAGAGACACAGATCAGTATTTCTAACAAGTTTAGCTTATTTATTAAAAGAACAACAACCAAATGAAGCCAAAAGATTATTATTTGAGTCTATATCTTACCAAGAAAAAACAACTACTTATGAATATCTTGCTGAATTATTATACAAAGAAGGAAACGTAGATGAGGCATGCAAATATTGGGAAAAAGCTCTTACTATAAATGATTTAACACCCAAAGACAATGTTATACATAACCTCATAGAATATGATATTGAACGTGGGAAGATAGACAAGATTTCAAACAGGGTGACAGAAATCATTGCCATAAGAGACAGTATCGACGCTCTGCTTAGGAATGATACCATCAAAGACCTCCAGACAAAGTTTGACCATGAAGTGGCTATGCACGAGAAGGATCAGACAATCATAAAATGGCAGCGGGGCATTATTATCCTGACCGTCATTTTACTCGGTTTCATCGGATATTTCCTGAGAAAAAAATATTTGAACAAAATAGAATTGCAGGGGTATCAAATGCAAATTCATGACTCCATGGAGCAGATACGGGAACTGGAAACTGCTAACAAGCAATTGGAAGAGACCAATCTAGAGCAATCACAAGAATTTGAGAACAATATAACTGCCAACTTGAAGAAAATAGATGAACTGAACAGGCATATCAAGGGTATAATGGACAATAAGGCCCCCAGGCTTGATCAAGGAAGGATGCTGTATGATGACATCGTCAAAAACACAAAGATGAAACGATGGGAAAAAGAAAACATCCAAAAATTCCTGGATTACTATGGTGCCGTTAACTATAGGAAACTCGAGAAAATTAAGAAAATACCAAGAGCAGAAAAGCTTACAGATTTCCGCCTTTTTTTCCTGATTCTCGTGGATATGGGCAAGACTGACGAAGAGATCCTCTGGATTATGTCGATCTCCAAAGATACCTTGCGCGTCTACCGCAACAGAACCAGACCACTGGAAACGTAATCGCATTTTCCATTATTTTATATATTCTAGTTGCACTAGTGTCTATTAAATTCCGTTAATTTAAAATATAACTCTCTCATGCACAATATAATAAGCATCGAAAACCTTGTCGCACTTTTGAAATGCGTACCTTTGCAGCCAAATCAATTTTGGTATATAT
>JAEEGG010003853.1_pt1 | contig 37067 bp, 25 predicted proteins | sample 9134161 | NCBI WGS metagenome assembly JAEEGG01 (sample SAMN16246543, study PRJNA631951) | gut metagenome | biome: gut microbiome; feature: rumen; material: CR-attached | host: Bos | place: Iran: Karaj | collected 2018-10
ATGGCCTTACCGAACACAATGCCTCCTACTGGATCTGGGACGGTATCCACCCGACAGCGGCAGGACATCAAAAAATGGCCGATTTGTGGCTAAGTAAAATCAAATAAACATGTCTATTATGAGAATCCTCTTAACTTTAGTATTCGTATTGCTCTCCGTAACCAACCTGCAGGCACAGAGCATAAGCCATATAGAGACTACGAAGAACTGGTACTATATATATGACCAGGACGGCAAGAAGATAAAAACTCTCAGCACCAGTCAAGGAGAGCTGAAAGGCTACAGCTCCACATTTTATATAATTAAGCAGGGGTCTACCTTTTATGTAACCTATGATGTGAACGGGAAACGACTCCATACATTCGGTGCTGCGTCAGTCGGTGAGATCCTCGCTGTGTCGGGCGATACCTTTACGAGTCGCCAGGGTGCATGGATTCACACCTGGAGTAAAGAGGGAAAGAAGATTAGTACGAGAGCGGCTAAGTAAACAGGAATCATGTTTTTTTACTGAGTATAATTGATAGATAACATGACGAATAGTGAGAGAGATAGAAATATAGAAATCCTGAAAAATTTGGTTTTGGGGTTGATTGAATATATTAAAATAAAAGAGTTTTTTGATGACCAAACAAACCAATTTGTTAAAGACACATCAATTATATTGAAAAAGTCTGTTTCTATAGATTCCATAGTTAACCTGTGGCAAAAGATAAAACAGATACTATCATGTTATGCTTGTGGATTATTTGATCCTGTACTTTATTATGAATTTGAAGAGAAAGAGACAGGAATACTAAAAGAAGAGCTGTTAACTCAAATTGATGAATTACATATTCAAGAATTAGATTGCAAGGATTTTTATCTCCTGCTTAAATGCTTTAGTCGTGCAGATTGTGTGGCAATCCTGAGTCATGTACCATCTAATAATCATGCCATGTTAACAACGAAAGGCATTGAATACATATTAAATCAAGACTATTATTCTTTTCAAGAACTATTGTTTGATACAAATGCAGATATTGCTCTTCCAAGTATTAATTTACAAAAGTTAGCTTTAAAAAACAAAAATGTTTTCTGTCGATTATTCGAATTTGAAATTCAAAACGAATTGAATGAGATAAAATCCATTGATATCAATAAAAATACTGACTTATCAAATATAGACTATCCATATCCAAGTTTTGTTTCTACAATATTGACAGCAGATAATGAAAAATCTGAGCCAGCTATAGTTGATGATGATTTGTACTTTTTGTTAATGGATTTTCATTACTATTTAAAAAAAATAGCAAATTCGGTCGTAATTATTTGTGTGACTTTTTTCAAGAGTTATCCATTGTTGTGTACCAAGTGGAATTATATAATGGCTCAAACACCTCATCCCCCCATGATTTCTTTATTCATTTTCGTCAGGAGTGTTTGAATGATTATTTTGAAATGAGTAGAAGTAGATTGAATCTCGCGAGATCAATAAAATTACCACCAATAGAAGATTGGGCAATTCTTGGTAGGAATGATGATACTGAAGAATCTGATTCGGAGTCACTCTCGACGGTTTCAAAAGATGAAAAGGTATCTGTTTCAGAAGAAAAGGAATCAGAATCTAACACGTATATACAAGATAGCGATCCTGATAATTATGTTAGAGTATTGCCCAGTAAAATCAATAATCCTGTAAATCAACCGGACAACAAAATTATATACGAATGTCTTGAACGACTATTCGATTATTTAATAAGCGGAATTGAGGATATTGATCTAAAACCGAGTATTGGCAATGATACTTCCAAAGAGCTCTTCATATATCGTTTTTCTGGAATCCGCAAAAACGATCAGACAATTAATAAAGACGAAAAAATCCTATGGACGGGGAGTGGTGTACTACTTGGATACATTGCAAGATGCCTTTTCTCTTCACCCTCTCAACCTCCAATGGTTTTTTCGAAATTCGCTTCTTTCTTTAAACATAAGAGAGGAAAATCTTTTAACTTGTCATCATCTGCAAAAGATCAAGGAATCCAAAATAAAGATGATTATGAGAGTCGTAAGCGGTCATTGAATAAAGGGTTTTTCAAAGCTGTAGAGCTACTACGAAAGTGCGGTTTCGAAAATGTAGAATTAACATCACAGCGGAGTAAAAAGCTCCAAAACGATTAAAATCGGGGGCAAGCTCAAATTTGACAGTTAAACTTTCATAAAAGAAAAACGGAACCTAAAACGGAACCTCTAAAGGAGAGAAATAAGAAACCCGCTGAAAATCAGCGAGTTTCTTTTTCAGTGAGCGGAGAGAGAGGGATTCGAACCCCCGGTGCCTCTCAGCACGACGGTTTTCAAGACCGTTGTAATCGACCACTCTACCATCTCTCCAGTGCTCGAAGCTTCGAAAGCGGCTGCAAAGGTACTAAAAAAATTAAATATTAAAGATTAAAGATTAAATATTTTTGTGATTTTAACTATTATTTGTAATTTCGCGGCATGATTTACCCGAAAAACTACGAATCTAAGGTTGGATTCGACGAAATACGCCGGTTGCTGAAGGAGCATTGTCTTTCGACGCTGGGCAAGGAACGTGCTGACGAGATTGCTTTCTCTGACGATGCAGCCATGGTGAACGAATGGTTGCAGCAGATGCGTGAATTCCGCCAGCTTCAACAGGCTGTAGAGAAGCCTGAGATGAACTATTTCTTCGACGTTCGCAAGTCGGTGGCCCGCATCAAGATGGAGAACACCCATTTGGAGGAGGACGAACTCTACGACTTACGGCGTTCGCTGGAGACAATAGGGAAAATCGTGGAATTCCTGAACAAGAATAACGGTGACGACGATCGACCGGAATACCTCTACCCTGCCCTGCAACGTCTGGCATCGGACGTGCAGACTTTCCCGGCCATGATACGCCGCATCGACTCGATACTCGACAAGTTCGGAAAGATCAAGGACTCGGCATCAATGACGCTGGCTGGCATCCGTCACGACATGGAACAGACAGCGGGCTCCATATCGCGTACCTTATATACGATATTGCACTCGGCCCAGCGTGACGGTCTGGTGGCTCAGGACGTTGCTCCCACCCTGCGTGACGGCCGACTGATGATTCCTGTGGCACCAGGACTGAAACGCCGCATCAAGGGTATTGTACACGACGAGTCAGCCACCGGAAAGACGGTGTTCATTGAACCTGCCGAGGTGGTGGAGGCCAACAACAAGGTGCGTGAACTGGAGGCTGCCGAGCGGCGTGAGATCATCCGCATCCTAACAGTATTCTCCGACGAGCTCAGACCTCACGTGCAGGACGTGCTGGACTCGTACCGTTTCCTGGCCGAGATAGACCTGATACAGGCAAAGGCAGCGATGGCCGAGCAGATGCAGGCCTTCGAACCGCAGGTGCTGGACCAGCCACACATCGACTGGATACGGGCCATCCATCCGCTGTTGCAGCGTTCGCTGGCGAAGCAGGAGAAAAAGGTGGTGCCACTGGATATTAATCTTAGCGGTATAACGGAATTACATAATAACGTTATAACGAAAAACAACAACGCAGGGCGGCTGCTTATCATTAGCGGTCCGAATGCAGGTGGTAAGTCGGTGTGTCTGAAGACGGTGGGACTGTTGCAGTATATGTTGCAGTGTGGTCTGTCAATACCCATTGGTGACCGCTCTACATGCGGTATATTCCGCAACATCATGATTGACATAGGCGACGAGCAGTCGATAGCCGATGACCTGTCCACCTACTCCAGCCATCTGCTGAACATGAAGAACATGATGAAGCAGGCCGACAGTCATACCTTATTATTAATAGACGAGTTCGGAGGCGGTACGGAACCCACCATCGGCGGAGCAATTGCTGAGGCTGTGCTGAAACAGTTCTGGCAGAAGCAGGCCTATGGCGTCATTACCACCCATTATCAGAATCTGAAGCACTTTGCCGAAGACCATGAAGGCGTTGTCAACGGAGCCATGCTCTACGACCGTCATCAGATGCAGGCTCTGTTCCAGCTCTCCATCGGACAGCCCGGTTCGTCGTTTGCCATTGAGATAGCCCGCAAGACGGGTATTTCTGAGGAAGTCATCAGCGACGCTTCGGAGATAGTGGGCTCGGAATATATCCAAAGCGACAAATACCTGCAGGACATTGTGCGCGACAAGCGCTACTGGGAGGGCAAGCGTCAGACCATCCACCAGCACGAGAAGTCGCTGGAAGGTCACATCCAGCGCTACGAGACGAACCTGGAGGAGATTGAGCGTGAGCGCAAGCAGATTCTGCGCCGTGCCCAGGAACAAGCTGACGAACTGATTCGCCAGGCCAACCAGAAGATTGAGAACACCATCCGTGAAATCAAGGAGGCGCAGGCCGAGAAGGAGCGCACCCGTATTGTCCGCGAAGAGCTGCAGCAGTTCCGCGAACAGGTGGTCAACGACGACACACGCGGACTGATGAGCGAAGAGGACTTTGCCAAGCGTCTGCAGAAAATGGAGGAGCGCAAGGCCCGTAAGGAAAAGCGCAAGGCTGAGAAAGGGCAGCAGCAGAAGGCCGTCAGCGAGAAGCTGGCTGCCAGGGCGAAAGCGAGTCTGGACGATGCCAACCGTCCTTTGGAGAAGGGTGACACCGTGCGCATCAAGGGTACGAACAGCGTGGGCGAGATAGAAACCATACAGGGCAAGCAGGCCACGGTTATCTTCGGCGGGTTGCGTTCGAAGGTGAAGCTGGAACAACTGGAAAGGACTGCCTCCCCCAGCTCCTCCAAAGGAGGGGAGAATGCTGCAGATAAGCATGCCCATCTGGCTGTGCAGACCAGCAAGATGACACGCTCGACGATGGAAGACCGCAAGCAGAATTTCCATCAGGACTTGGACGTGCGCGGCATGCGTGGTGACGAGGCCGTCGACACCGTCATGCACTTCATCGACGATGCCATTCTAATAGGCATGAGCCGAGTGCGCATCCTTCATGGCACGGGGTCAGGTATTCTGCGCCAGCTGATTCGCCAGTATCTGAATACCGTCCCCAATGTCACTAAGGCACGCGATGAACACGTTCAGTTTGGTGGCGCCGGTATTACTGTTGTCGATTTGGACTAAAACGCCAAACCATCATTATCACAAAGGGATGTTGCCAGTTGCTGCGCTTCGTGACGAGCGGGTTTACCTGTAGCCGTCATTGGAATATGCGGAACGGTGAGGATATGGCGCGGAAGCCAGTATTTAGGAAGAACGTTACGGCAAATGGCCTGTAAGGTTGCAGTATCAGACGACTCGGTGAGCATGACAACCTGTTCGCCGAGTCTGACGTCTGGCACTTTGGTAATTATAAAAGGAACACGCACGCAAGACCTCAGCAGGCGTTCCACCTCTTCAATCTGAATCTTGATACCACCTGAACAGATGACGTTGTCCTTGCGCCCAAGGATGCGGAAGGCCACCTTCCCCGCCCTCTCCGACTGGAGAGGGGGCCGCAGTTCAGCGATGTCGTTGGTGACGAGAGTTCCGTCGTGAACAGTAGGGGCATCAATGACCAAGCAGCCATCATCATTCAGCGATAAACGGACGCCATCGAAGGGCGTATACCAGTCGGAGCGCTCAGGGCCGTTGAGTCGGCGCAGGGCAATATGTGAGAGCGTTTCCGTCATGCCGTAGGTGCTATAAACAGGATTTGGGAAATCAGCCAGGGCACGCTCCAGCTCAGCATCGATGGCACCCCCTCCGATGATGAGATGACGAATAGCTTTCAGGCATTCGCGTTCCTCAGGAACCTGAAGCGAGTTGTAAACCTGAAGAGGAACCATCGCCGCAAAATCAATATGCCCAGCCACTGTTCCCAGCGGGTTTCCGCTGGGTGGAACAGTGATAAGCTCCAGGCCACAGGTGAGGGCACGGACGACCATCATTTTGCCTGCGATATAGTCGAGCGACATGCAAAGCAGAGCCGTATCGCCTGGCTGCAGTCCCAAGAAGCGGCATGTCATGCGTGCCGAGGCCTTCATGCGCCGTTTCTCTACGAGCATGGGCTTCGGCTGTCCCGTGGAGCCGCTGGTATGTACCAACAGCGTGGGACTATCGTTGTGCCATTCGGCAAGAAACTCTTCTAAACTCACCTTGAACCTTTAACCATGAACCCTTAACCATAATTTGTCGCCCCTTATCTCTAAAGGCATATCGATATTATCTGTAAAAAGCTGACCTGTGCCAAGACCCTGTGGCATCATCTCCCCTCCTTGGGAGGGGTTGGGGGAGCTTTCATACACGCTGGCACAAAACTGTGCGATGGCATTCAGTCCGATGTTGCTCTCAAGAGCCGATGTAATCCACGTGCCGATACGCATGTCGCGAGCTGTTTCTATCCACTCGCGACAGCCCATCATGCCACCATGCAGCGAAGGTTTCAGCACGAGGTAGCGCGGACGGATGATGTTGAGCATCTGGCGCTTCTGGTCAGGATCGTTGACACCGATGAGCTCCTCGTCGAGGGCGATGGGCAATGGTGACTCGCGACATAGCTCGGACATAAACGACCACTGGCCAGCACGGATGGGTTGCTCGATGCTGTGCAGGGCATACTGCGACAGCAGTTCGAGTTTGTACAAAGCTTCGTCAAAGGAGAACGCACCATTGGCATCGACGCGCAGTTCAACGTCGTGATGACTGAAACGGCTGCGAATCTTTTTAATCAGTTCCAGCTCGGCATCGAAGTCGATAGCCCCTATTTTCAGTTTGACGCAATGGAAGCCCTGCTTGAGTTTCTCTTCGATGCGCTGTTGCATCTCTTCAAAGGTTCCCATCCATACGAGACCGTTGATGGGAATACCCTGTTTGCCACGAGAGAAGGGGGTGTAGAAGAGAATGGGTGATGGGTGGTGGGTGTTGGGTGATGGATGATTCCTCAAATCAAGTAATGCTGTTTCCAAGCCGAAAAGCATGGAGGGGTAGTCGCGGAGGGCTTCGTAGGGTATTTCACCAGTACGCTCCACATCGTCGCAGAAGTGGCGCAGCACGTCGGCATAGTTTGGCAGGTCGTCGCAACTGAGCTGGGGCAGCGGGGCACATTCGCCTGTTCCGACTGCAGAACCGTCGGACACGCGAAGGAGCCAGATGCGGCGCTCAGTATAGACGCCACGACTGGTACCTGCTGGCTGTTTGAAATGGAGTACGCGCTCCTCAATGTCGATTTTATAACTCATCCGAAAAATCCGTCTAATCTGTGGTCAATCATAATTTATGGAATCTGTGGATATTTATCGAAGTCGGGCTTACGCTTTTCGAGGAAAGCCTTTCCACCTTCCTGTGCTTCGTCGAGGAAGTAGTAGAGCATGGTGGCATCTCCCGCCAGCTGCTGGATGCCAGCCTGTCCGTCGAGTTCAGCATTCAGACCAGCCTTGATCATCCTTAATGCCAACGGCGAACGCTCCATCATCGTCTCAGCCCACTCCACACACTCGTCCTCAAGCTGTTCGATAGGCACCACCTTGTTCACCATTCCCATCTGTTCAGCCTCTGCTGCCGTATATTGACGACACAAGAACCATATCTCGCGAGCCTTCTTCTGACCCACGATACGAGCCAGATAGCTGGAGCCGAAGCCAGCATCGAAGGAACCGACCTTAGGACCTGTTTGCCCGAAAATGGCATTTTCGGACGCGATGGTCAGGTCACACACCAAATGCAGCACATGGCCCCCACCGATGGCATAGCCGTTCACCATCGCAATGACGGGTTTAGGCAGCCGGCGAATCTGCATCTGCACATCGAGCACAGAGAGGCGGGGCACGCCATCCTCGTCGATATAGCCGCCACGACCTTTGACATGCATGTCGCCACCAGAGCAGAAGGCGTGTTTCACGTCCTCCGGGCGCTGTCCCTCCGGCACTTCCGACATAGCCCCCGTCAGCAGCACCACACGGATCTGCTGCATCTCGCGGCAAAGCGCAAAGGCCTGACTCAGCTCATACGTCGTCTTCGGCGTGAAGGCATTGCGATAGTGCGGTCTGTTGATGGTAATCTTAGCGATGCCATGATACTCTTCGAAGAGAATCTCCTCGAACTTCCTAATCTCTTTCCATTGTCTTTTTTCCATATGTTCCTAAAATTTTGTGCAAAGATAGGAAAAAATCCCAAATATTTTGTATCTTTGCAGACAAAATTCCATTGCTATGCTACAAATCCGCTGCAAGAACAATGGCGTCACCAAGAGTTTCCCTGAAGGATGCTCCCTATTAGACGTCTATCAGGAGTTTGCCGACGACATCAAACTCCCCTACCCTGTGGTCTCGGCCAAAGTGAATAATGCCTCGCAAGGACTAAAGTTCCGTCTCTATCAGAATCGCGATGTAGAATTCCTCGACGCCCGTGAGGGAAGTGGTCATCGTGTCTATGTGCGTTCCCTGTGCTTCCTGCTCTACAAAGCTACGCAGGACGTCTTTCCCGGGTCAAAGCTTTTCATTGAGCATACCATCTCGCGTGGCTACTACTGTAACTTCAAGAAGAAGGGCAACGAGGTGCTGTCCGATGGCGACGTAGAACAGATTTACAATCGCATGAATGAGATAGTGAATCTGGACATGCCGTTCCGACGCACTGAGGCGACGAACGAAGAAGCCATCCGCGTCTTTGCCGAACGGGGCTTTGCAGACAAGGTGAAGCTGCTGGAGACCAGCGGACAGATATACAGCGACTACTACATGCTGGGCGATACTGCCGACTACTACTATGGTCCGTTGGTGCCCAGTGCGGGTTATTTGAAAGTATTCGGACTGGAGCCCTACCACGACGGTATGCTGCTCCGCGTACCCGACTGGAATAACCCCACCATATTGGCCGAGAAGGTCGACATGCCTAAGACCTACGAGATGTTTGCTGAAAAGACCCGTTGGGACATCATCATGCGTCTGTCCAATGCCGGCGATGTCAACAGAGCCATCCTGAAAGGGCACGCCTCAGAGCTGATTCAGGTCAGTGAGGCCCTGCAGGAAAAGAAAATCGTACAGATAGCAGAGGATATAGACCGTCGTTTCCACGCCGAAGAGAATCCCATCCGCATCGTGCTCATCACAGGACCGTCATCATCGGGAAAAACCACGTTCTGCAAACGTCTAAGCATTCAGCTGCTGGCATGTGGACTGCGTCCGCTATCGTTCTCGACAGATGATTATTTCGTCAACCGCGTCGATACGCCAAAATTACCCAACGGCGACTACGACTTCGACAACATCGAAGCTGTCGACTACCATCTGCTGGAGGATCACCTGACAGCTTTGATGAATGGCGAACGCGTGGAGATTCCTGAATACAACTTCTCGACAGGCAAGCGCGAGTGGAACGGTAAGAAAATCAAACTGGGAGGCGACACGGTGCTGATCATCGAGGGCATCCATGCACTGAATCCCTTGTTGACCAAGAAGATAGAAGACTCGCTGAAGTACAAGATCTATATCTCAGCACTGACCAGCATCTCACTCGATGACCACAACTGGATTCCGACACGCGACAACCGTCTGCTGCGCCGCATCATCCGCGACTATAACAAGGGAGCCTTTACGGCTCAGGAAACCATTGCCCAATGGAAGAACGTCTGCGAGGCCGAAGACAAATGGATTTTCCCCTATCAGGAGACTGCCGATGCGATGTTCAACTCGGCGCTGAACATCGAGTTTGCCGTACTCCGTACCCATGCAGAAATCATTCTGGCCTCCGTACCCCGCAACTGCGCTGAGTACGCCGAGGCCCACCGGCTGCTGAAGTTCATCCACTACTTCCTCCCTGTCTCTGACAAGGAGATTCCACCCACCAGCATCATGCGTGAGTTCGTGGGTGGCAGCAGCTTTAAATATTAAAGATGAAAGATGAAAAATTAAAAATTAAAAATTATAAATTAAGGGCGGAGAGGTTATGTATAGCAACAAAGAGAATGTCAATATCCTGACAGCACTGTTGGTGGCACATGGAATACGACATGCTGTGGTGTGTCCAGGTAGCCGCAACTCACCCCTTGTACATAATCTGAATGAATGCCCTGACATTGCTTGTTATCCTGTAACCGACGAACGCAGCGCAGGCTTCTATGCTTTGGGGATGGCATTGTGTGAGGCTGAGCCCGTGGTCGTTTGTGTCACCAGTGGTACGGCACTACTGAATCTTGCTCCTGCTGTGGCGGAAGCTTATTACCAGCACGTTCCTTTAGTGGTGATTTCTGCTGATCGTCCCCCACAATGGATTGACCAGTTGGACGGACAGACACTCCCCCAGACGGATGCCTTAGGGCACTTTGTGTGCAGGGCCGTTTCGCTGCCAGAAGTGCGGAACGAAGAAGAGCACTGGTATTGCAACCGGCTTGTCAACGAAGCCCTTATCGTACGTCATACACCAGTTCATATCAACGTACCTATTACAGAACCACTCTTTGAATACACGCAGTCGTCACTGCCCCAAGAACGGAAGATAGAGCTGTTGCCTGCCGATATCCTGCCCCACACGCTGAGCCATGCCCTGCATATGTTCATGCAGGCAGAGCGTCCGATGCTCATCAGTGGCCAGCCCATGAATCCACTACTCGACGAAGCCGTGATGGTGGTAGATGATGACGAAAAATACGTGCCTGACTTTGTACTATACACAGGTGGCAGTATCGTCAGTAAACGCGTGAAACACTATTTGCGCAAAGCCAAGGAGACGTGGGTAGTGAACGAGACAGGCGAGGTGACTGATACATTTATGAACGTGACACACGTCATACAAGGCGACGGAAATGTCGTGGCCGATCAGGTGCGCTTCATGCTGGAACAGCAGCCACATCCCTTTGTGCAGCTATGGGAAGCTCTGCTGGAACACGTTCGCCGACAGGTGTCGGCCTATGAGCCTGCCTATTCCCAGATGGCTGCAGTGAAGTATCTCGAAGCACACAATGGGGCTGACTCTTTGTGTGGCTCTTTCCATTACGCCAACAGCACTGCCATCCGTCTTGCAAATATCTATGCACAACATCCCGTCTGGTGCAATCGGGGTGTAAATGGCATTGAGGGCTCACTCAGCACTGCTGCCGGCTATTCTGTTGTTTCGGAGCAGAGAATAGTCTGTGTGCTTGGCGACCTGAGTTTCTTCTACGATCAGAATGCCCTTTGGAATCAGAACCTAAAAGGCAACCTGCGCATCCTGTTGCTAAACAATGGCAAGGGTGGTATCTTTAATATGCTGAAAGGTCTGGAACAAAGTCCTGCCCGTGATAAGTTTGTCTCAGCAGCGCACCACACTACTGCCAAAGGTATCTGCCTGCAGAATGACGTCGTCTATTTGAAGGCAGAGAATATGGATGAGATGCAACAGGGTATTGATACCTTATTAAATATAGAGAGTCAGCGTCCCGTTCTCCTCGAAGTCATCACCGATGCAGCCGAGGACGAGCGTGTACTCAAAGCGTATTATACAAATATGTTACGCAGTCTTTAAAGAACTACGCAGTCTTTAAAAACAAGTTCCGCATCGTATCGAGCTTCGTCTCCGTCTCCTGCCACTCCAATTCTTCGACACTATCCTTCAGCAATCCGCCGCCTGCATAGAGCCGATAGCCGTTCTCGAAAATCTGCATACAACGCAAAGTCACAAACAAGTTGGTTTGTCCGTTAACGAACAACGGACCAAGGAAGCCACTATAGTAGTTCCGCTGGTCGTGCTCATATTCCAATATAAACTGGAAAGCCTCCTGTTTGGGCAGTCCGCAGACAGCAGGTGTAGGATGCAGGGCCTGGAGCAAATCGCCTATCTGTGTGGCATCAGACAGGGAAAAGTGAAAATCACTGCGCAGGTGAGCCAGATGGCCAGCACGAGTGGTATAGGGTCCTTCTTCACGAAAATCATCCGTGAACTGCTCCAACTGACGGGTAATATAGGTAGCCACATAACGCTGTTCCTGAATATTCTTATCACCCCAGCTCACCCTTTCTGCAAAAGGCATCGTACCAGCCAGTGCCATCGTATGCCACTCATGGTTGGTGCCTGACAACAGGATCTCAGGCGTTGCCGTGAGCCACAATCCGCTTTGAGGGGTATAGACCAGCGAAGCCATGACACGAGGATAACGTTCACAAGCCCGTAAAAAAAGTGTGATGGGTGAGACATCCTCAGTTCTTCCGATATCGATACTACGCGAAAGAACGAGTTTCTGGAAGTCGCCATTCGTCAGATGGGCGTGGAAATTACAGAAATCGATATGATACTCCTGTCGGGGATTTCGGACAGACAGACTGGATATCCTTGTCAGAAGAGGGAAACATGATAATCTCGAGAGACCATCGGTTTCCTTTTCCAACGAGAGCTCCTCCACCTCGTCTGGACGGATCATCAGGACAGGGTTCATGGCAGAAGGTGCAAACGGAGCCACAACGAATCCCTGACAACTGCTGAGTGCCCCACACGAAGGCAGTTCGAGCACCTCGCCCGATACCATCGTACATTGTCTGCTGTATGGCAAACGGAAAAGGGCGACACCCGTCATGACTACTTCTTCTGCTTAATGATATAATTGGTAACGCGGACGGTGCTGATCAGTTCGTCTGCTGAATTCCTGATTTCGACATGCCATACATGCAGCGTCTTGCCACTATGCTGCAAACGTGCATAGGCAGAAACGATGTCACCCTCGCTGACAGCCTGAACGTGGCTCCCACTGACCTCGATACCCACACAGGCACAACCCGGACAGAGAGCTGACGAACCTACTCCCGCCACATTCTCTGCCAATGCCAGTGAGGCACCGCCACTGAGAAAACCGAATGGTTGACGATTTCGTTCGTCCACCTTCATACGTGCCATACAAGTATCGTCCTCAGGCGTGGAGATAAATTCCATACCGAGGGCGGTACTCAAATTGGGTTTTGCATTAATAATCTCTGTTATGCGCTCTACATTCATGCTTCACCTGTCACTACTTAAACAGTGAATACTCAGGAATGGTCCATGCCAAGGCAGCAGCACCCAGCACCTCACGCTCACGATTGTTCATCTGGGACAGCACAATCTTGATGCTGTCACGCATATTACCAAAAACGTGGTCGTTGAAAGACTGGCGCGTAGGCTCTAACAGCCACTTGCCTGCCTTGGAGATACCACCCGCCAAAATGATCATCTGGGGGTCGATGATACTGGCGTAATTAGCCAGACCAAGACCCAGCATATATCCAGTACGACGATATACCTCAATGGCCAGTTCATCGCCTCTCTCACAGCACTCGGTAATATCTCGCGGCGTCAAATTCTCAATGTCACGCATCAGAGAAGGCGCATTGCTTTCAGCCATCAACTCCTGGGCTGTTTGAATAATACCATGAGCAGCACAATAGGCCTCCATACAACCTTCCTTGCCACAGCCACACTTACGACCATGATCAACAATACAGGCATGTCCTACCTCTCCTGCAAACCCTCGGAAGCCACGATGTCCGCGACCACGGGAAAAGAAACAACTGCCAAAGCCGATTCCCAGTGACACCACAATGAAGTCCTTCATACCATGGGCTGTACCATAACTGAATTCACCCAAGGCAGCTACGTGTGCATCGTTAGCCACTGCCACTGCCATACCCAAACGGTCGCGCATCATGGCAGCCAAGGGGATGGTCCCCTTCCATGGAAGATTGGGAGCATTGACAATGCATCCGTTCAGAAAATTAGCACTTGGACAACTGATACCCACCGAACGCACAGACATAAAGCCGCCATTGGCCTCCATCAATTCTATCATACTATCCACCAGTTTTGATACAAACTGATTGACGTTGGGGAAAACAGATGTCTCAAAGCTGTTTTCAGCAATAATGTTTCCACGGATATCAACAATGGCATAAGCCGTCTGCTCGTTGCCAATATCAATACCCATGACCCGTGATTTAACAATCTCTTCTTCCATAATAATAGTTGTTATAGTCAGTTATAATTATCCTTGTCTATTTAAATAATGAATATTCTTCAACCTCCCAGGCCAAGGCACTGGCACCTACCACATCGCGTTCACTGTCGTTGATGATAGACACCATCAATGGAGACTTGCCACGGATATTGTGGAACACATGCTCGTCGAACGACTGTTGGGTCGATTCCTCCAGCCACTTCCAGGCCTTCGTCAGTTCGCCTGTCAGGATCACAGCCTCAGGATTAATGACGGAGGCATAGATGGACAGGCCAATGCCCAGCATCTCGCCAGTACGGCGATAGACCTCCTTCGCCAAGACGTCGCCCTGGTCACAACAAAGACCTATGGCTTCTGGCGTCAGATCCTGCAAAGCACGCATCAGGCTGGGTTCCGAACGCTCTGCCATCACCTCACGAGCCGTCTGTGCAATGCCACGTTTGGAAGCATACTCCTCCAAACAACCTTTCCGGCCACAGCCACACTGTCGGCCACCATCCTTAATACAGATATGTCCCACCTCACCGGCAGAACCAGATGTACCCAGATGCGGATTGCCATGTGAGTAGAAACAGCTGCCCACACCGCCATGTCCCAATGAAATGACAATGAAGTTCTTCATACCATGAGCAGAGCCATAGACGCGTTCTCCAATAGCTGTCACATGGGCATCATTGGCAAGGGCCACTGCCAGACCTAAGCGGTCACGCATCATGGCAGCCATCGGAATGACACCCTTCCACGGCATATTGCCTGCATTCTCAATACACCCTGTCAGGAAGTTACCACTCGGGGCACTGATACCCACCGAACGCACTGTCTCATAACCACCATTGGCCTCAACTAACATGATGATCTTTTCGCTGAGCATATTCACGAAATCATTCACGTTAGGGTAGTCAGGCGTATGAATGCGGTCTTCAGCAATGATAAAACCACGAATATCCACAACAGCATAAGTGGTAAACTCTACGCCGATGTCGACACCGACTACTCTGGTTTTTATCGTCTGACTCATATTGGTTCTCTTTCGTCTGATTACTTAAACAACGAATATTCTTTCACATTCCAAGCCAGCACACTGGCTCCCAAGAGGTTGGCCTCACTTTCATCAAAATGCGAGAGGAGGAACTTCACCTTGCCTTCAACATTATGAAATACATGCGAGTTAAACGCATCTATTGCAGGATTCAACAAACAATCACCATAACGTGCAACCTTACCTGTGAAAATAATAGCCTCAGGATTGACCATCGAAGCATAGTTGGCCAGTCCGACACCCAGCATGTAGCCTGTACGCCGCATGACCTCGAGGGCTAAGACATCACCTTCATTGCACAAAGCAGAAACGATATCGGCAGACAACGCTTCCACGTCTCTCATCTTGGAGGGCTCACTACTTTCAGCCATCAGTTCCTTGGCAGTCTGGACAATACCCCTTCGCGAGGTATACATCTCCAGACATCCTCTATTGCCACACCCACAGAGACGTCCGCCTTGTTTGGCACAAGTATGGCCTATCTCGCCTGCAAACCCGCTACGTCCTAAATGTGGCTGTCCATTGGAGAAGATGCAACTGCCCATTCCACTGCCTAATGTTATCAGAATGAAGTCCTTCATACCATGAGCCAAGCCATAAGCTTGTTCACCTAACGCACGGACATGGGCATTGTTGCCCAATGCCACAGCTAATCCCATACGGTCTCTCATCATGGCAGCCAAAGGCACTACCCCTTTCCATGGCAGATTAGGGGCATTCTCAATACAACCTGTCAGGAAATTTGCACTGGGACAACAGATGCCTACCGAGCGAATACTCTCATATCCGCCATTAGCCTCCACCAGATTCACAATATTTTCACTGAGTCTGGATGCAAAGTCACCCACATTGGGATTGTCGCCAGTGGGGAAGTCATCTTTGGCTATCACGTTGCCTCGTACATCCACAACAGCAGTTGTCGTACTTTCCAAACTGATATTGACACCTACAACTCGCGTCTTAGTCATCTCGTATATCATGGCATGCCTGATTGTTTTACGTGTCGCAAATTTAGTAAGAATTCTTTAATCCGCCAAATGTTTGTCAAGTTTTTAGCAATTATTTAACGTCAATCCCAAAATAATTATGATTATAAACAGTGAATTAAGAAAAATTTCGTACCTTTGCACCGTATTGTGAAAACAGAACTCAATATTATGAACGTATTAGAACTTAGTGAACAAGAGATTGGCAGACGCGAAAGTCTGCAACAATTACGGCAAATGGGTATCGACCCGTATCCAGCCGCAGAATATCCCACCAATGCATTTTCAACAGAAATCATAGATAGCTTCAAGGACGATGATGAGCCCCGTGAGGTAAGCATTGCAGGCCGTATGATGAGCCGTCGTGTGATGGGCAAGGCTTCGTTTGTAGAATTACAGGACTCTAAGGGCCGCATTCAGGTGTATATAACGCGTGATGACCTGTGCCCTGGTGAGGACAAGGAGTTATATAATACGGTGTTCAAAAAGTTGCTGGATATTGGTGACTTTATTGGCATCAAGGGTTTTGTGTTCCGTACGCAGACAGGAGAAATTAGCGTACACTGTAAAGAGCTGACACTGTTGTCAAAGGCCTTGAAGCCCCTGCCTATCGTCAAATATAAGGACGGTGTGGCCTACGATAAGTTTGATGATCCTGAACTGCGTTATCGCCAGCGTTATGTCGACCTGGTGGTGAACGAGGGCGTAAAAGATACTTTCCTAAAGCGTGCCACCATCATCCGTACCCTGCGAAGCATCCTTGATGGTGCTGGTTACACGGAGGTTGACACGCCCATCCTGCAGAATATTGCAGGTGGTGCATCGGCCCGTCCATTCATCACCCACTTCAACGCGCTCAACCAAGATATGTATATGCGTATCGCTACTGAGCTCTACCTGAAGCGACTCATCGTTGGTGGTTTCGAGGGCGTCTACGAGATGGGCAAGAACTTCCGCAACGAGGGTATGGACAAGACCCACAATCCGGAGTTTACCTGTATGGAGCTCTACGTCAGCTATAAGGACCTGCTGTGGGGTATGACCTTCACCGAGAATATGCTCGAGCAGATTTGTACGGCTGTCAACGGCAAGCCCGAGGTGGAGATCGATGGCAACATCATTTCATTCAAGGCGCCTTTCCGTCGTCTGCCTATCCTCGACGCCATCAAAGAGAAGACCGGTTTCGACTGCGATGGAAAGTCTGAGGACGAGATTCGCCAGTTCTGCCTCTCTAAGGGCATGGAAGTCGACGAGACCATGGGTAAGGGTAAGCTTATCGACGAGCTCTTTGGTGAGTTCTGCGAGGGTTCATTTATCCAGCCTACCTTCATTACCGACTATCCCGTTGAGATGTCTCCTCTCACCAAGATGCACCGTTCTAAGCCCGGTCTCACTGAGCGTTTCGAACTGATGGTGAATGGTAAGGAGCTGGCCAACGCCTACTCTGAGCTCAACGATCCTATCGACCAGGAGGAGCGCTTCATTGAACAGATGAAGTTGGCTGACAAGGGCGACGACGAGGCGATGATCATCGACCAGGACTTCCTGCGTGCCCTGCAATATGGTATGCCTCCAACGTTTGGTATCGGTATCGGTATTGACCGTCTTGTGATGCTGCTCACAGGCAAGTTCACTATTGGCGAGGTGATGCTGTTCCCGCAGATGAAGCCAGAGAAGAAGATTCCGCAGTCTACACCTGCTGAATGGGCTGCTGTAGGCGTTGCCGAAGAGTGGGTACCCGTACTGCGCAAAGCTGGTTTCAACCTCGTGCAGAACATCGCCACAGAGAAGGCTCAGGGATTGCAGCAGAAGATTGGTGACATCGTCAAGAAGTACAAGCTCGACATGCAGAAGCCTTCTGTCGACGCAATCGCTGCATGGATAGAGAAAGCTAACAGCTAATAGCTAACAGCAAGAGTATGTACGACTGCGGTAGAATAGCCATCATTGGCGGAGGTTCGTGGGCTACGGCCATTGCCAAGATAGTGGTGGGGAAAACCCATCATATCGGATGGTATATGCGTCGCGATGACCGTATCGAGGACTTTCGCCGCATGGGGCATAACCCTGCCTATCTGACGAGTGTCCACTTCAATATCGATGAGATTTACTTCGACAGCGACCTGAACCGTATTATCCAGCAGTACGACACTTTGGTATTCGTCACGCCCTCTCCTTATCTGAAGAGCCATCTCAAGAAGTTGAAGGTGCGGCTGCGTGACAAATATATCGTCACGGCTATCAAGGGTATTGTACCCGACGAGAACCTTGTCGTCTCGGAGTTTTTCCATCAAGTCTACGATGTCCCCTACGAGAACCTTGCCTGCATCGGCGGTCCGTCGCATGCTGAGGAAGTAGCACTGGAACGTCTTTCCTACCTGACCGTAGGCTGCGCCGATGTTGAGAAGGCACAGTCGTTCGCTGACATCCTGAGCAGCCCATACATCAAGACGAAGACATCTACCGACGTCATTGGCATCGAGTATTCATCGGTACTGAAGAACGTCTATGCCATTGCAGCAGGTATCTGCAACGGCCTCAAATTCGGTGATAACTTCCAGGCTGTACTCATGGCGAATGCCGTACAGGAGATGGCCCGTTTCCTGAAGGTAGTACATCCCATTGAACGCAATATCGTGGACTCCTGTTACTTAGGCGACCTGCTCGTTACGGGCTATTCCAATTTCTCGCGTAACCGTACCTTCGGCACGATGATTGGCAAGGGCTATAGCGTAAAATCGGCACAGATAGAGATGGAGATGATTGCCGAGGGCTATTTCGGTACCAAGTGCATGAAAGAAATCAACCGCCACTGCCACGTCAACATGCCCATCCTCGATGCCGTCTACAATATCCTGTACGAGCGTATCAGTCCGCAGATTGAGATAAAGCTGCTGACCGATAGTTTCCGCTAAAGCAAGAACACAGAGATACCATGAAGAGGGCGCATCCCAATCATATCGGAATGCGCCCTCTTTGTTTTTTTACTTGATCTGGTCTAAGGCCTGACGGATGTCGGCCAGAATGTCGTCGATATCCTCGATACCCACAGACAGGCGGATCAGGTCGGGGGCTACACCGGCTTCACGCAGCTGCTCGTCGCTCAACTGACGATGGGTATGGCTGGCGGGGTGCAGCACGCAGGTCCTGGCATCAGCTACGTGGGTAACAATGGCTATCAGCTTCAGCGAGTCCATGAACTTGACAGCCGTCTCACGGGTGCCCTTCAGTCCGAATGCCAGTACACCACACGAGCCGTTAGGCAGATACTTCTGCGCCAATTCATGACTCTCGTCCGTGGGCAGTCCACTATAGTGAACCCATGCCACGCGGTCGTCCTGACTCAGGAACTCAGCCACCTTCTGAGCGTTAGCACAGTGCTGCTTCATACGCAGGTGCAGCGTCTCCAGTCCAAGGTTCAGCAGGAAGGCGTTATGGGGTGAGGGAATGCTGCCGAGGTCGCGCATCAGCTGGGCCACAAGCTTCGTCATATAGGCCATCTTGCCAAACTTCTTCGTATAGGTCAGTCCGTGATACGACTCATCAGGGGTGCAGAGTCCAGGGAACTTGTCTTTACCCGATGGAGAACCGTCGGGCACAGGGGCTCCTGCATGGGTGCAGGTTTCCCAGTCGAAGTTACCACTGTCAACGACACAGCCGCCTACCTGAGTGGCGTGTCCGTCCATATACTTCGTCGTGGAGTGGGTCACAATGTCAGCACCCCATTCGAAGGGACGGCAGTTGACGGGTGTGGGGAAGGTATTGTCAACAATCAGGGGTACACCGTGCTTGTGGGCAATACGTGCAAACTTCTCAATATCCAGAATCTTACAGCCGGGATTGCTGATGGTCTCGCCGAACAGCGCCTTCGTATTGGGACGGAAAGCCTTTTCAATCTCTTCCTCCGAGGCCTCCTGCGACACATAAGTACACTCGATGCCCAGCTTCTTCAGCGTCACACCAAACAGGTTGTACGTGCCGCCATAGATCTCGTTGGAGGTGACGAAGTGGTCGCCAGCCTCGCAGATATTGAAGATAGCGTAGAAGTTGGCAGCCTGTCCGCTGGAGGTCAGCATAGCCCCTACTCCACCCTCTAAGGCTGCAATCTTGCTGGCCACGGCATCGTTGGTGGGGTTTGCCAGACGGGTGTAGAAGTAGCCCTCCTTCTTCAAGTCGAAGAGGTCAGCCATCTCTTCCGTGTTGTCATACTTGAACGTCGTGCTCTGATAGATAGGGAGCACACGCGACTCTCCATTCTTCGGCTTCCAGCCTGCCTGTACACAAAGGGTAGCAGGCTTCAGTTTCTTTTCCATAATGTATTGTTCTTATTTAATATAATAATAGATTCCAATAGTCCCATAGATGGGATAGAGCGTCTGCTCAACGGTCTTGTAGTCACCGGGGAAGATACCGGTGAGTCCCCAGCTGACATCAGCCGAAAGACCCAGACGCGACGTCAGCGACACATCGGCTCCCACAGCAATACCGAACTGCATCGTCCGCATATCATCGCTGAGGTCATAGGTAGCCCATTCGCCTTCCTTGTCTCCCATGACGACTTTTGGTCCGGTAGGATCACCCTGACGCAGATAGCCGTCGTAGGCAATGCCGCTGAACTCCCTGGACACCAACAGCGACAGATAGGGTCCGCCCTTCAGCTCCACCCTCTTGCCTGCTTTGAACACGGCCTGCACAGGCACCGTCAGCATCCATTCCGTCACCTTCTGTTGCACCTTACCCGTAAAAAGGCCACTCAACCGGCTGTCTCCCTTGACCACCTCCATGTGGTAGCCCTTAGTGGTGACACTGCCATCCATAGCCTTGTTCTCGAAGTGCAGACCCGTCAGCACACCCCAGCGGCTGTTGAGCATCAGCGAGGCATCGACACCCACCATGAACGACGGTGTCAGCTTATAGGCGTCTACACTCCTGATGGTTGCCGGCAGTCCCAGTGGCGTCGTACCACCAATGCTATAGCCCAGTCGTGCTTTCAGTTGCAGACTGTCAAGTGTATGCCCTGCTCTGGCAGTCGCCGTCAGGCCTACGAGTGTTATCATCAGAATTACTATTCTCTTCATCATCAGCACTTGCCAATCACTGTTACTCTTCATACGTTATTTCCACCTCGTCAACATACAGCACGCTGCCGATAGCACCCTCAAAGAGATCACCACCCTTACTCGACGAGAACACCACTGTCAGGTTATAGCCCTTGTCGGCCAAGATGTCGGCATCGATAGTGCCCCCCTGAAAGAAAGCCTCAAAGCGGGTATACTCACTGGTAGGCGGCAGACTGGTCACAATGGCCTTCGAAACGATGTACGGATTCGTCTGGACATCGTTGCCATAGAGGAACACGTCACGTCCGTGCTCGTCCTTGTTACGATAGAACACGGCATAGATTGTAGCCTCGTCAGTCCGCCCTTCCACAATCTTCATATTCTTGTCGGTAAACTCCTTTCCCGGCTGATACTTATAGTAACCGGTTATTCGTACGGGAACTTTATCGGCTACGATACCGAACTGCGTAGCCTTCAAGGGTTTAACGAGTACGCTGTCCACATTGAACTTACCCAGATACAGGTTGCCGGCAGCAATGGGCTTTTTGATAAAAGAGCCCAAGGAGCCCGTAGAGATGGTCTTCAGACAGACACCCCGACCTTCATAGCCATTGGTCGTAGAACTTGTCGGGAAGGCCGACGGCCGGGAGTTCTTGGCGATGGTCATGCCGGCTCCTGCATTACCCGATGCCCATACGTTCTGACGGCTGCCGTCGGCGCCAATCTCATAAAACACATGGTATTGGGAGCCGCTTGTCATCGTCACCGAGTCGATATGCTCAAAACTGAACTTGCTGCTGGGCAGTGAGGGTTCCTTGAACACCACGGTATAATGCCGTTGCCACTGTCCGTCCTCTGAGGTCACGGTATAGGTGACGGGGCCGGCCGTAAAGTCCTGCATCGAACCATTGGCCGGTTCGATGGTGGCGCCTTCGGTGAGTGTAAACGATACTGGTATCTGCCGGGACAGTGATGTCATAGACCGCACATTGAAGACGATCTCGTCCTCGTTCGACATGATAGCATCATGCCGCATCTGACTGACATCGTAGAAGTATGCTTCATACTGTTCACCCTCCACCCAGGCAGCCGTGATGTCACACTCGTTGTTGCGAGGTTCATCCTTGATGCAGGACACGAGGGTCAGCAATACCACTGACGCCAATGTCAGAAGACATACATGCAGTCGATTCGTCATATTCCTTGGTTGTTACTGTTCTATACTCTGAAGGGCAGCGTCGCCCGGCTTATACAACAGACCCGTACACTTCCGGGCATTAGCCTTATAGGCCTTCAGCTCCACCTGGTCCCACTGAATCTGGTCGGTACGCTGGGCCAACGGTGCATGGGGAATGAGTGAGCCGTCACGCACCAGGATAACGCACGGTATCTTGCCGGCCTTGATAGTCTGCCAACCGCTGTCGTGCACCTCACCCGTCTGGTAGTCAATCCATTTCGAGTGTCCTTCAGTTCCCCTGAAGGACGGGAGATAGACGTCACGCTCAGTGCCGCTCTCCATCAGCGGGGCCACCAGAATCTGTGAACCGAACATATACTCGTCCTCTACCAGCCAGGCTCCCTTATCTTCGGGGAACTCCACCAGCAGGGCACGCACCATGGGCAGACCGCGCTCCGAGCAGTCCTTAGCCTGGGCATAGACATACGGCATCAGCTTGTATTTCATCTCGGCACACTCGCGGAAGGCCTCGGTGAATGACTCCGAGATCAGCCACGGCTCCGTGGGCGGTGCACCGTGGGCACGGGTATGACTCGACAGGAAGCCGAAGGGCAGCCAGCGACGGTAGATATCCTCGGGCGATGCCGTCACAAAGCCACCCATATCGTGGCTCCAGAAGGAGAATCCGCTGAGTCCGAACGACAAACCGCCACGCAGGTCACCCAGCATACCGATATTCGTCGTGGCAGCATCACCGCCCCAGTGCAGGGCATAGCGCTGACTGCCGGCCCATGCCGAGCGCGCCCAGATGATGCCCTCGCCGGGATACTGCTGTTCCACAGCTTCCCAGAGGGTCTTGTTATAGCGCAGCGGATAGAGGTTATGCTCATAGAGTCCGCCCCGTCCGTTATGGTAGAAGCCATCGTAGGGCGCAGCTTCTCCGAAGTCGCACTTGATGGTCGACACGCCCTGCTTCAGCAATCCCAGTATCTTCTGCTGATACCAGCTGACGGTCTCGGGATTGGTAAAGTCCAGCACGGCATCCTCGTAGGGCATACCGCCATCGGCATTCCGCACGTGGAGATTGTTTCTGACGATCTCCCCAAAGAAGCGGTTCTTCGGTGTGAAGTACGGCAACTGCCACAAGCAAGTATGGAAGCCGTCCTTCTTCAACTGCTTCAGCATACCCACAGGATCCTTGAAACGGTCTTTGGCAAACTCGTAGTCACACTGCCAGTCGACGCCAAACCAACCCGTATCGAAGTGGATGACGTCGGAAGGAATCCTGTGCTGGCGCAGCTGCTTGGCAATATCCAGTCCCTCTTCTTGCGAGAAGTAGGTGATACGACTCATCCAGGTACCGAACGACCACAACGGCAGCATGGGCGAACGGCCCGTGATGGCGGTGTACTCGTACAGGATTTCTTTGGGGGAACCAAGGAACACGAAGAGGTCCAGCTGCTCGTCGGCCATATACAGGCGCTGGGCACCGATATAGCTGGCGCCGAAGTCGGCAGTGACAGGTGCGGAGGTATGCATAAAAATGCCGTAGCCGCGGTTCGAGAAATAGAACGGCACGGGCTTATACTGCCCGTCGGTCTCCGGTCCCTGGGGATCGGTGACGCTGAGCTGTACCTTCTGCCCCACCTTGTTCATGGCACCGAACGACTCGCCGCAACCATAGATACGCTCACCGGGAGCCAGCGAGAAGACGGGGTTCACCGAACGGCTGTTGTCGTTGCCGCGCTTGATAAACGAGAAGGGCAGCAGCTTCACCTGGCTGGAGTCGTTGTCGATGATATGGCGCGTCTGCGTCAGCACCCTACCCTGCTTGTCCTTCAGCACCAGGCGGAAGGGGAAGCGCTGGATTTCCAGCCGTCCAAAATCCGTTTCGTATGTGACGACTGAGTCGTCACACACTGTACGCCAGGCGGACGTTTGGGGTACGGGGCCCGCCAGCATGGGGCTGTCGCTATCCTTCCGCTGCGACGCCACGGGAGTGGTCAGCATACGGATGCGCAGGCAGCGGGGACTGATGAAGTCTACCTTCAGCTGCAGGTTGGGGTCGTTGTCGTACTGCGTATCGGGGAAGTCCAGCATCTGCATCCGCACCGGCCAGTAGCCATTCAGGTTGAAAGCCTGGCGCGGCGTCAGGCGGTAACGCTTCCAGTTTACCAGACCCTCACCCTTGGCAGCGTCGAAGGCGGCCAGCGAGTCGGCCAGGAAATACGTATGACGCAAATCGTTGAAATCGCCCGTCATATCCTTGGGCATGCACTGCAGATACTGCTGTGCACAGGCTGCCGTCGTGCTTAGGCACGCCACGAGCAGCATGGTCATCAGTCGTTTCTTCATCTTTCTATTGTATTTCATGCCGCGAAGGTACGAAAAAAAAATGAGCTGACCAAACGGTCAGCCCACTTTTTGTTTACTTAGTTACCAAGCAGGGCATCCCACTCGTCGCCCTCAAAGAGGGCGGGGGCCATGGAGCTGCCGGGATTCTGCGGGTTGTCCATGTGGTAGCCGTCGCCGCCGCTACCTGCCAGCAGCTGTTGGTTCATGTTGATGTCTATCGCCTCCATCCGAGGCGCGGAATATTGTTTTTTCATTGTTCTTCTTTTATAATTTTGAGTGTTGAATGTTGAGTGTTGAATGGTCTCGCTTTGCGAGATGTCTGAATGACGAATTTTCAATTATTCATTGATCAATCGCCGAAGGCGACCATTCCTCATTCCTCATTCCACATTCCTCATTTTATCACTACTTTTCGTCCGTTATTGATGTAGATTCCCTTCTTCGTTGGCTTCTGCGAGAGCTTGCGGCCACTCAGGTCATACCACTCCCCTCCATATAGGGAGGGGCTGGGGGTGGGTCTGAGGTTCGTCGTCTCGCCCTCATAAATCCACTGGAATCCCGCTGCATTGTTGCTGAGGTTCAGTTGATTGGTGGGCAGTGAGAGGTACGCCTTGTTGGCGCCGATGGCTCCGGCCTCAGAGAGCGTGTACCAGTCGATGCCGTAGTTGCCGTTGGCCAGGATGAAGTTCGTGTTCGTGCTGGTGGTCACGGGTACCTCAGTCGTAGCGTCCGTCACACCGACCAGGTAGTTCTGGGCAGGCGCACTGGCGCTGGTGGCGACTGGTACGGTGAATGTTGTGCTGGGTGTACCCTTCAGCAGCAGGCCTGTACCGGCGGGTACTGCGCCGACACTGCTCAGCGTCAGTGTGCCTGCTGTGCCGTCGAATGCGCTGACGATGTATGCCGACAGTCCAGCGATGCCCGTGAAGTCGAGCGCCTGGGTGCTGGCATAGGTCATGATGCCTGCGCTGTTCATGGTCACGGTGCAGGCGAGGGGGAGGAATTCTTCGGTGCCGCTGTATGTCAGGTAAGCCGTCTGGGCGACGATGTCATCGGTGTCGCTGAGACGGTAGAAGCCTATGCCGTCGCTGCCATTTTTCAGCATGTAGGCATTGCCCGGGTTGGTGATTCTGGTCATTTTTCCTTCAAGTCTGTTGCTATTGTAGCTGTGAGTGCTGCCCGAAGCTGCATATTCAGGCTGAATGCTACTTGATGCAGACTTCAGCACCACGCCCTTGCCCTTGTTGATGATGCGGTCAGGAATCTCCACCAGCTTCAGAGAAGTGCCGCTGAGCGTCACTTTGAATACCTGCGTTCCTGAGGGCGCCTGAGCGTTGGAGAGATTGTTGAAGTATGTTGCCCAGTACTCGCCCGTCTCTGCTTCTTCGGCAGGGATGGTGATGGCCTCTATCCTGCTTGCATAGTCGCTCCAGCCACTCTTATAGGTATCGACACATCCGTTGAATACGTGAATCTTAAGTTTTGCATTTGTGCCTGCGAAAGCAGTGCTACTATACGTAGTCAGACTTGGCGCATAGATGGTTGCTGACGTCAGGTTTTCATTATTGCACCCATAGAAGGCATAGTTGCCAATGTGCGTTACGCCTTCATCGATAACGATGCTTGTGATAGAGGCACGGTCAGAGTACCATGGGGCATTACCTGCTGAATAATCCGCCATTGCTCCCATACCGCTGATCATCAGTACGCCATACTGTGCCAGCACCCACGTCACTTCACTTTCGTGCCCAGTTGTGCCGCAGTTTCCCATGCCATCATAGCCCATTATGATGCTGGATTTGTCAGACCAATTGGCGGCAGCTTTGTAATCATCAACACTAGCTGTAGGCACATATATTGTTGTAAGGGCAGAGCATCCATCAAATGCCTTGGTGCCCAGCGTTGTTAACGGAAACAAGCGTTTTACGGCAACTGTAGTAAGCTTGCTACATATATTGAAAGCATAATTACCGATACTCTTCATGCTGGAGGGAATCTCAATAGATGTCAGATTGCTACAACGATTGAAAGCATAGTCACTAATGTGGGTAATGTTATTATCGATAACCACCGTTGTGATGTTGTCCCTAAAAGAGAACCATGGGGTTTGATCCTTAGTGTAGTCCCACATCTCTCCTGTACCGCTGATGGTGAGGGTCTCGTCGGTGCCGTCGCTATTGGTGTCGGTCATGGTCCATGTGACGTTATCACCACAGTAGCCATCACTGACTACTGCGGCGGTGCCGGTGACGTCGGTGCTGGTGCCGCTACCCGTCCATGCCCATGCCGTCTGTGCGGTCATCGTGAGCAAAAAGTACACAAAGGGGACTTTTTGTGTACTTCGGCAGCATCACTGCCGCCCGGAAAAAAATCTGACTTGTCTTTGTCATATCGTTATTTCTTTTGAATGCCAAAACGTTTTAATGATTTAGTTTACGTCTGCAAAGGTACGAATAAATGGGGATAACACAAAATAATTATGTATTTTTATCCCTACAGTATCGCTGCCCGTTATCAAACAAAACCTCCATAGAGTGCAACTGATACCTTTCTGCTGTGCAGCTGATACCTCTCTGGTGTGCAGCCGATGCTCTCCTGGAGTCCAACAAAGGCCTCCATTATTAGCAAATTCAGTTAATTTTTTCTGCAAATTCAGTTAATTTGTTCAACAAATTCAGTTAATTTGTTCATTAAATTCAGTTAATTCACTCAACAAATTCAGTTAATTTGCAAAGCATGAGATAACCCTTTGCACAGCAGGAAGGCATCGGCTGCAGAGCAGGGAGGCTGCTTTTGCAGAGCAGGAAGGCATCGACTGCAGAATTGAGAGGCTTTGGGTGCAGAACCGGGAGGCATCGACTGCAGAATTAGGAGGCATCGACTGCAGAACTGGGAGGTATCGGGAGGAGGCCAAGCGATGAACGAAAACAGTGGGTTAGCCGTTTGGCCAACCCACTGTTAGTATGTTTGGCAGCAGCTTACAGCTTGACGCTGACGGCCTTGCCGTTGTACTGTACGGTCTTGCCCTCGGGATTGTCGAGGTTGAGGGAACGGGGATTGTCCTTCGTGACATAAACCACGCGGAAGGTGCGGTTCTTCAGCATGCCAGCAAACTGTCCCTTGCGCTGACCGATGGTAAGCGTACGGGCAGCGTCGTCGTAGCGCAGGTCGATGGTGGCATACTTGCCCTTCTCGTAGTTGTAGTTGGTGCCTTCGTCCTCGTAGAGCTGGAACTGGCCATTACGTCCGGCATAGACGTAGATGGTCAACAGGTCGGCAGGACGCTCGTCGGTGTACTGGATCTCAGGGCCATAGGGGATGATGCTGCCCTCGCGGACGAAGACGGGCATCTGCTCGTAGGGTGCATCAACCACGAGGCGCTGGCCGCCATCGATGTGCTCGCCGGTATAGAGGTCGTACCAGCCTGATGCCTTGGGGAAGTAGACGCTGCGGTTGCGGGCCTTATAGTAGCCTACGGGGCAGGCCATGAAGGCGGGACCGAACATCCACTGGTCCTTGATGTCGAAGACCTCGCGCTCGTTGTTGAAGTCCATCACCAAGGCACGCATCATGGTGTAGTCGTTGAAGTGTACCCAGCCGGCCATAGAATAGAGGTAAGGCATGAGGCGGTAGCGCAGCTTGTCGTAGTAGACGAACGAGCGGTAGGCAGGATGGTTGTCGGGAGCGATGTTCCAGATTTCACGCGTAGGCCACTGGCCATGGGCGCGGAACAGGGGGATGAAGCAGCCGAACTGGTTCCAGCGAGTCTGCAGTTCGCGCCACTCACGGAGATCTTCGTTCTCCTGACCGCTCTTGTCGAACAGCTGCTGTGCTGCCACATAGCGATTCTCAACGCTGAATCCACCCTGGTCCATACCCCAGAAGGGCAGTCCAGACATAGAGTAGTTCAAGCCAGCAGTCATCTGGGCACGCATGTCCTCCCAGCGTGTGCCGATGTCGCCCGACCATGTGGCCGTGCTGTAACGCTGTTCGCCGGCAAAGCCGCTACGTGTCAGCAGGAACACGCGCTGGTTGGGATTGACGGAACGCTGGCCATTGTAGATGGCATCGGCATTGACGATGCTGTAGGCATTGAAATACTCGGTGGCAGTACCCAAAGCGGTCGGGCCGCACAGTGCCTTGCGGTACCACATCGGCGTGCAGTCACGGACATTAGGCTCGGAAGCATCCATCCACCAGGCGTCGATGCCGAACTTATACTTGGTATAGAGATTCTTGTCCATCTGACTCCAGAACAGCTTGCGGGCACCGGCATCGTAAGCATCGTAGAAGGAGCCGACATAACCGGGACCCACCCAGTCTTTGATACCGTCAGTGACGGCCTGATGGTACATCCAGCCTTTGGCATCGAGTGCCTTGTAGTTGTCGGTATTACAATAGAACTTGGGCCATACGGAAATCATGAAGCGCCCACCCATCTTGTGGACATCGTCAAGCATAGCCTGAGGATTGGGGAAGCGCGAGGCTTCAAACTGGTGGGAGCCCCACTGGTCCTCCGGCCAATAGTTCCAGTCCTGCACGATGTTGTCGCAGGGAATCTGACGTTTGCGGAACTCCGACAGCGTGCCGACAATCTCGTCGGCAGTCTTATAGCGCTCACGACTCTGCCAGAAGCCCAGCACCCACTTGGGATAGACGGGAGCCTTGCCCGTCAGCGTACGGTAGCCGCTGATGACCTCGTCAGCATTGCGGCCGGCAATGAAGTAGTAGTCCATATCACGGGCCATCTCGCTCCAAATGCTGAGCATGTACTGCTCCTCACCTATCTGCTTGGCAACACGCAAGCCACAATAGCTAACGCCGCCGTCGGGCTGCCACTCGATGCGCAGTTGGGAACGGCGTCCTTTCTCAAGCAGGGTCATGAACTTATAGGTATTGGGATTCCAAGCCGTACGCCAACGCTCTGGCACTACCTCCTGACCGTCGATATATACCTTAATATATCCGGCATAGTAGAGGATGAAGTGATAGACGCTGCTGGACGGAGCCTCGATGAAACCCTCATAGGTCACCGTAGCACCTGCCAACTGGAAGTCCTTGGGCAGATTCTTGATGCCGCCGGGCTCGGTGCGGTTGGCCAGTTCAGAGGCAGCGGGGCAGTCGAACTCGTAGTAGATGGAGTCCTCGTCGCGCACCAGTTTCTTGCCGTTCTTGTCGACATAGGTGCCGGTCAGACAGCCTTCCTTGCCATGCTTGTCGAAGAGCTTGAAGGCGCGTCCCAGCTGCAGGTAGTCGTTGGGATTGCCGAAACGGCAGTAGCTGTAGGAGTCCCACAGGATACCGTAGTTGCGGTTGGAGAGCACAAAGGGTACGCTGACCTTGGTGTTATACTGGAAGAGGTCTTCGTTGCGGCCCTTCATGTTCAGCTCCTCAGACTGGTGCTGGCCGAGACCATAGAGGGCCTCGTTGTTGTTCTGGTTAAACAGCAGGCGCCACGTCAGACCGTTCTTCTGGGACTCGGGCACCTTGGCGATGTCGACACCAATCTCACGGTCGGGCACACGGTAGGGCTGGAACGTCTTGCCGTTCTCGGCCTCGCTGGCAAGCTGGTTTCCCTGGGCGTCGTAGAACGTCACACGACCAGTCTGTCTCTCAACACGGGCTTCCACGTTCTTGGCCTTGACGCTGACCACGCTGCCGTCCTTGACGGTAAACTTCGGCTTGGCAGTCTGGTTGACCACTATCAGACTCTGCTTCTCGGGCAGCTGTGACTCGGACGTGGCCTGCACACGGATAATGTTGTCGTTAACTACTTGCAGACGTACCACACGCGGTCCGCCGGCCTTGACTTGTCTGACGGGAATGGTTACCTGCTGGCCGTTGACCATGTCGTCGGCAGCCATCAACAGGACTGCTGCCATGGACAGCGCACCCGTCAAGATTGTTCTCATTGTTTTCATTAATAGTGCGTTATTGTTGTTATTGTTGTTATTGATTTTATTGATGCTATAGTGAATATAGAAACTATCGGTGTTAGTCTATCACTTCGGGTACGACATATTCCACCTCAGGATGGACGGGCAGAGAGATGAAGAAGATGGTGCCGCCACCGGGATTGTCCTCCAGACGGATGCTGCCGCCATGGGCCACCACGATATTCTTCACGGTATCGAGACCGATACCCTCGCTACCCACCATGGGTTCGAAGGCAGTAGCCTTGAATTCGTCCTTAATGCCAATGCTGTTATCAGCCACCTGAATGCTGGCAAGGTCACCCTCGCCACGTCCGACATTGACGAATATCTGGCAGTCGCCGGGCGAGAAGCGGACGCTGTTGTTGAACAGGATGTTCATGGCCTCGACGATCTTCTTGCGGTCAATGCTTGCCAACAACTCATCGGCCATCGAGCGACAGGTGACCTTGGCCTTCCGTCCTGTAGGTGAGTCGGCAAAGACCTTAGTGACATCCTTCACGACATCCACCAGATTGCAGTCGGCGAGGTTCAGGGTGATGGCTGTTGGCTGTTGGGTGTTGGGTGATGGCTGTTGGCTGTCAGCTGAGGGGTGTTGACCATCGGCCTCTACCTTGAGCTTCTTGTACATCTCACTCATCCAATGCTGCTTATCGGTCTCGCGCTGTAGTTCCTGGGCACGGACACGCTCAGCATGGCGCTTCAGGAACCAGCGACGCCACCACCAGGCAGCAGCGGCAATGAGCACCATGTAGAGCAGAATCATCCAGCGTGTGCGCCATAGTGGCGGACGGATGGTGATGTCGAGTTCGGCCTCGTCCTCACCCAGTGTGCCGTCGTCGTTCAGCATGCGGACATGCAAGGTGTAGGAGCCGGCACGCAGGGAGTTATAGGTGATATTGGGGTTCTGCTCGGAGGTCTTCACCCAGTTTTCGTTGAAGCCTTCCAGCTGATAGACAAAGCGAGAGCGGTTGTGGATCTCGCCGCTGGAGCTGGCCAGCTGGATGGTGAACTGTTCATCGTAGCGCAGCGTGATGTCACGGCAGTCGTCAAGGGCTTCGTCGAGAATGACACGACCCTCAATCTCCTGACCTACGGGGACGTCCTGGTCGAAGATTTGCAGACCGCTGAAGATGGGCACCTCACGGACACGGCCCTTACCCATGTTCTTGGGGTTGATGACGTCGAGGCCGCCCTGGCCGCCCACGAGGATGAGCCCGTCGGGGGTATAGCACATGGACCGCTGGTTGTAGGGACCGTCCTGCAAGCCGTCGCGGTTGTTGTAGCTGTGTACCACGAAACTCCACGTACCGTCGTCCTGCTTCGTCGGAACGATGTTCGAGATGCCGTGGTCGGTAGCCAGCCAGATGGTATGCTTGGCATCTTCGATGATGCTATTGACGGTAGAGCCGAAGAATCCCGACTTCATGTCGAGCAGATAGACGTGGTTGCCCTTACGGTCCCAGATGGTGGCACCCTGCGTGGAACCCTGCCAGATGAGTTCGCGGCTGTCCTCAAGGGACGTAATGCCGCTGACGGTAACGGGAACGTCGTCCTGATTGTTCGTGATGTTGAAGTTCAGGATCTGGAAGGTCTTGGGGTTGATGTACGATATGTATTCCGAGTGGGAGATCTGCAGCCAGCCCTTCTTGGTCTTGCCGACCACATTGATGTAGTCGCTGGGCAGACGGGAATTGCTGATGCGGAACGTGCGCATCTTGCCAGTATGCTTGTCGATGCGCTGCACACCGGCTCCCAGCGTACCTATCCAGATGTTGCCCCACATGTCTTCACACAGCGTCCAGACGTTATTGGTCTGAAGACTGGTGGTATCGTTCGATGCCAGGATGTTCGTCACCTGACCGTTCTTGATGCGGATGATACCGCCTTCGAAGGTGCCGAACCACACGGAGCCGTCACGGGCAACCAGTGATCCCACCATGGTGTTAGAGCGGAAACCGCTGTTCTCACGGTTGTAGACGACCTGCTCCTGGGTACGTGGATTATAGCGGATGATACCCTTGTCATTAGTGCCCAGCCACCAGTAGCCCTGACGGTCGGCACAGACGGTGTTGATATTGCCCAGCTCCAGGTTGACGAAATTGGAGAGGCTGCCCGAATAGAGGTTGACACCACTGGTATAGGTACCTATCCACATGCGTCCCAGCTGGTCGCACATCAACATGCGCACGGTGTTGTCGGAGATGGTGGACTGGTCGAGCTTATTGTTCAGGAACTGGCGAATCTCCTTTGTCTTGGGGTCAGCAATGAAGAGGCCGCCATGATCGGTAGCTATCCAATAGCGACCTTCCTTGTCGACACGCATGTCCCAGATGGCCATCTCGCTGGGAACATCCTGATAGCCCCAGCTGCGCAGGGCCTCAGGAGCAGAGCGGATCCACTCCTTGGTGTGCAGGTTCAGAATGTAGGCATTGCCCGTAGAAATCAGCCACAGGAAACCGTCAGGGGTGAGGCATGGTCTGCAGCCCTGATTGTTCACCAACTGCTGTTCGCGCAGGTATTTGTTCTTCCATACAATGCGATCGGTCTTCTTGTCGAAACACAGCACCTCGCCATTGTTTGAGGTGACATACAGGTATTTGTCGTCATCGGTAAAGGATGACACACCGATGTCGTTATTGAACTCCTGGTCGCCATAGCCAAAGGGGTATTGCTTCAGCTTGGACTCCTTGAGGTCAACATGCCAGAAACCATCTTCGAAGGTCTTTACCCAGTAGTTTTTCTCGCTGTCGATATAGATGCGCTCGACACCGCCCTTGACGCCAGCCTTGGTCAGTATGCGCTCAGGATGGCGGTCGGCCTGTTCCGTCCGCGGATCGAAGGTGGTATAGTTCATGCCCTGACGAAGCCACAGACAGCCATCGGCAGCCTCATAGATTTCGTCAATGTAGTTGTTACGCAGCGTCATGGTATCCTTCAGGACCGAGTAATAGGTCTTGAAGCGATAGCCGTCGTAGCGGTTCAGACCATAGGGCGTGCCTATCCATACGAATCCTTTGGAGTCGCGCATAATAGATAGGATCTGTGAATTGGAGAGACCGTCGCGGGTGTCCAATCGACGAAACTTCATATCAGGAATACTGGCCTGAAGTGCCACTGGCAGCAGCATGGCCACCAAAAGCAAGGATAGTGTTCTTCGCATCTCGTACAGTTGCTAAGTAGTTTTATGTTTTCTGCAAAAGTACGACTTTTCTATTAGATGACCAAATAAAATGGAGAATATTTATTTCTTGCTGCTATTTTTTTCTACATACCTGTGACGCAGTTGCCAAATGATTGCTGCCGCCAGCAGCAGCCAAAGCAGCCAAGCCCACCAGGAACGATACCAGGGCACGCCGATGGTAATGTCAAGGCGGCTCTCGTATTCGCCCATCGTACCGTCGTCCTTGAACATGCGCACACACAGTGTGTAGGAACCCGAAGGAAGACCCATGTAACTGATGTTGGGATTGATGGCTTCCGTCTTGACCCATGTGTCGTTATAGCCCTTCAGGCAGTAGATGAAGCGGGTGCCGTTCTTGATGCTGCCGTCATCAGATGCCATCTGAATGGTGAAGTGGTTCTCAGAGTGTTTCAGGGTGATCGCATCGCTGTCGAACAAGGCCTTCTTCAAGACGACATGTCCGTCATACTCATGACCCGACTCGATGAGCTTGTCGTAAATCACCAGACCGCTGAATATGGGCTTTTCTTCCTTACTGTCACCTGCCAGCTTACGGGTATTGATGATGTCAAGACCGTCCTGACCGCCTATCAGCAGCATGCCCGCTTTGGAATAGTAGACGGCACGCTGGTTGAAGGGACCAGGCTGCAGACCGTCGCGGTCGTTGTAGCTGCGGACGGCAAAGGTCCATACACCGTCCTCTTCCTGTTGGGGAGTGATGTTCGACACGCCATGGTCGGTGACTGCCCAGATGGTGCCACGGGCATCTTCCGTCAGTGCCACGACGCTGTTGCCGTGGAATCCTGACTTCATGTCGAGCAGCGTGCTTTGTCCTGTCTTGCGATCGAACACATTGACACCCGATGCCGACCCCTGCCAGATGAGTCCCCTCTCGTCCATCAGTGCTTGCGTGGTGGACGCTGAGATGGTGTAGGAGTTGGGGTCGTGGGGCAATGGCATGTTGAGGACCTTCATGGTCTTGGGATTCACCAGCGAACAGTATTCGGAGTTGCCTAACAGAATCCAGCCGTTGGCAGCACGGGAGATGCTGTTGGTCCAGTCGGTCTTGATCCTGGAGTTCTTCGTCGTCCAGGAGCGTTGCTTGTCAGTATTCTTGTCGATGCGTACCACACCGCCACCCAGCACACCGGCCCAGATGTTGCCCCAGTAGTCTTCTGTCACGCCCCACACGTTGTTGGTCTGGAAGGCACTGCCCGGCATGGCGGCCGTGTAGTTCTTCCATTGTCCGTTGCGATAGCGGATGAGGCCGCCTTCCCATGTGCCGAACCACAAGGAGCCGTCCTTGGCGGCATAGCTGCCGACGATGACGTCGTTCTGCGCTCCTATGTCTTGTTTGTAATAGCGTTCCTCCACCTCATAGGTCTCCGGGTTGACCTTCAATATACCGCCGCTGTTCAGGCCCAGCCAGTAGTGGCCGTCGCGGTCTTCGGTGATGGCATTGATGTCTCCCAGCATCAGACTGCTGAAGTTCGACATGGCATCGGCACTCATGGCTACACCGTTCTTGTACGTTGCCACCCACATGCGTCCTAACTGGTCCTCATAGAGATGTTTGGCTGTGATGTCGGGAAGAGTAGTCTCGTCGCCTTTCACGTTGGTGAACTGGCGCCACTCCTTGTTCTTGAAGTCGAGCAACAGCACGCCCAAATGGTCGGTAGCCACCCACAGATAGCCTTTCTGGTCGTAGCGCACCTCCCAGACGATGATGTCGTCGGGCACGTTCTCGAAGCCCTTGGCACGCATCAGTTCTGTCAGCGACGTATACCAGCGCTTGTCCTGTGGTACATATATATAGGTACCCGTAGAATGGGTGATGACCCACGTGATACCGTCCTTGTCGTAATAGAGCCAATAGTCGTTATAGGTGTCGTTCAGACTGCGCCGAACGTAGTCTTCCCTCCACAGCACCTTGCCCTTTACGTCGTCGATGCACATCAGCTCGCCCAGGTTTGATACCAGCAGTATGCCCTCCTTCGTCCTGGCATAGCACATGATACCGAACTCCTTCGGGAACTCGTTGTCCTTGTAGCCGAAGCCCATATTGACCAGCTTCTTGGTATTAGGGTCGTAAATGTAATAGCCGTTATCCCACGACTTCACATAGAAACGCTTGGTGACAGGGTCGATGAAGAGGTGTTCGGCACCTCCCGTCATACCGTATTCAGCCAGCGACTTGGTAGGCCAACGCTCCACAGTCTCCGTGATGGGGTCGTAGACAGCATAGTTGAAGCCATGGTCCAGCCACAGACGGCCGTCGAAAGCCTCCATCACCGCGTTTACACGGTTGGAGCGGATGGTTGTCGTATCTTGCTCGTAAGAGTAGAATGTACGGAAGCGGTAGCCGTCGTAGCGGCACAGTCCGAATGGGGTGGGGAGCCAAACGAAACCACGGGAGTCACGCAGGATGCAGTTTACCTGGGAGTTTGATAATCCGTCACGTGTATCCAGTCGGCGGAACTTGATATCGGGAATCACTGCCATTGAAATGAGTGGCAGTAGGGCTAGTAGTAATAGTGCTTGTCGTAGTTTACTCGTCATCATAAGAGAATATTGGTAATCACCTATTTCTTTTTGTTTTTGGCCGATGTTTCGCGGATGACTAACTGCTGGGGAACGATTTCCTTATAGACCTTCGTATCGCCGGCAATGTTCTTTAACAGCAGCTGACAGGCGGTGACACCCATCAGGTGCGACTGGTCTTCAATGGCCGACATGCGTGGTGTGACATAGGCTGCATGGGCATCGTCAGTAAAGCCGATAAGTGCCACATCCTCAGGGATGCGCAAACCACGTTCCTTGATAGCCGTAAAGGCAGCAAAGGTAATGATGTCGTTGAAGGCGAGGATGGCATCTGGTGGTGAAGGCAAATCAAGCAGTCTCAGGGTAGCATCGAGAGCCACCTGATAGTCAATCTTGTCGCAGGCCACGATGTCCCTGTCAATGGAAATGCGGTTTTCCCGTAATGCTTCCAGATAGCCGTGTTTGCGGCGTCGCACCATGTCAAGGTGGTTAGGACCGCCGATGAATGCGATGCGTTTGCTACCGGTATCTATCAGGTGCTGTGTAGCCATCTGTGCTGCCTCATCACCATTGGCTGTCACGGTCGAGAAGCGGTCAGTCAGGCAGGTACGTCCAAAGAATACCAATGGCACGCCCATCGTAGCTATCTCTTCATAGTGCTGGTAGTCGGTGGTATTCTGAGCCAGGCAGGCGATGATGCCCTCTACGTGCAGACCAAGGAAGTTATCGATGGCACGGGCTTCATCTTCAAAGCTCTCATGGCTATTGGCACTGATGACGCTATAGCCAGAACGTCGTGCTTCGTCTTCAATGCCGTCGAGTACGGCGGCATAATAGTGTGTTACCAGATTAGGTACGACGACGCCAATCACCTTCGGAGCCTCCTTACGCAGACTCTGTG
>JAEEGG010003855.1_pt1 | contig 37048 bp, 34 predicted proteins | sample 9134161 | NCBI WGS metagenome assembly JAEEGG01 (sample SAMN16246543, study PRJNA631951) | gut metagenome | biome: gut microbiome; feature: rumen; material: CR-attached | host: Bos | place: Iran: Karaj | collected 2018-10
CCGCAGCACATTTTCTCCATACCCTCAGGGAAGATCACCTCGTAGCCTGCCTTCGCCATCAGCTGGATCACCTCATCCACGAGGGCGTGCTTCACAGGCGCCTCCTTCGAGAGTCCCATCGTCTGGTTGATACAGCTGGGGAAGTAGACAACTTTGAGTGCTGATGTCTGAGGGCTGATGTCTGATGTATGAGGGATAGACTTCTCGATGATAAACTGCGTCAGGTCGGAGGGTTTGGGCTGGCGCTTCTTCTTGGGCATAGCTGTTGTCCACAAGGGCATACCCATCTTGTTCATCGTACGACAGACATGCGTCATCAGCGTTGGGCCGAGGGTGACGTGAGCCGCATGAGCCACATCAAGCACCACGCGCAGACCAGACTTGATGCCCGCCATGTGGTTAGCTGCAAACTCTCCTACCTGATAGCCGAGTTTCGAGTTGTTCATATCCAACTGACGGATCAGATGTGTCAGCTCACCCGTATTAATCTTCATAGGACACGAGGTAGAGCAGAGACCATCCGTCGCGCAGGTCTGGTCACCATAGTATTTATATTGCTTGCGCAGGGTTGCGACACGCTCAGGATTTGAGCCTGTTGCCTCCAACGCACGGATCTCTCGCTGTACGGCGATTCGCATGCGGGAAGAAAGCGTCAGGCCGCACGACATACAGTTGACCTCGCAGAAGCCGCACTCGATACACTTGTTGGCACGCTTTACCTGTTCGATGGTCTCCTTAGCTGTTGAGAGCGAAGGATCCATCAGGTATTTACCACCATCAGGCACGCTATCGAAATCATAGTCGAGCACGGGCAACGGCTTCAAGCACTTGATGAAGCAGTCTGGATCATCGTTGAAGATAACACCCTGATTCAGCAGTCCCTCAGGATCGAAGATGGCTTTCAGTTCTTTCATCGCCTCATAGGCTTTCTCACCCCACTCGTATTTCACGAAGGGTGCCATATTGCGACCTGTGCCATGTTCCGCCTTCAGTGAACCATCATATCCCTCAACAACGAGTTTGGCCACATCGCGCATCATCTCAGCATAGCGAGCCACTTCATGCTCATCAGCAAAACTCTGATTCAGAATGAAGTGATAGTTACCCTCGAAGGCGTGACCATAGATACACGCATCGCTGTAGCCGTGATCAGCAATCAGCTTCTGAAGTTTCACCGTAGCCTCAGGCAAGCTCTCGATTGGGAAGGCGACATCCTCAATGAGACAGGAAGTGCCCACAGGACGCGTTCCTCCCACACTGGGGAAGATGCCAGAGCGAATGGCCCAATACTTGCCATAGACAGCAGGATCCTCCGTAAACTCTGCAGGGATATAGAGACGGAACTGCCCTAAGCACTCCTTAATCTTTTCGATCTTTTCGAGCAGCTGCTCATGGGTAATGCCTTTGGTCTCTGTGAGGATAGCCGTCAGGTTATGATAGTCGCCAGGCGCCACGCCCTCTATCCTGCCAGCATCAACATCTTTTTTATACTGCAGGAACACGGGGTCATCGACAGAGTTCAACGACATATAGTCGAGCATCTCGGCACTCTTCACCATTAGGTTCTCAGCGCTCATCTTCAGATCCTCGTCGCCAGCCTTCAGCTTCTTCATGGCCACCACTGCCTCGCAGCTCTCCTTCATCGTGAGGAAATAAACCATCGCCGAAGCTTTGTACTTATAATCGTGGAGCGTCTTCATCGTCACCTCCGAGAGGAAGGCCAACGTTCCCTCACTGCCTACCATCGAGTGGGCGATGATATCGAAAGGATCATCGTATGCAATGAGAGGTCGTAGATTCAGACCTGTCACGTTCTTAATAGAATATTTGGTACGTATGCGCGCGGAGAGTTCCTCATCGGCACGCACTTTATCGCGTAAAGCCTCAATCTTAGCTAAAAACTCCGGATGAGTCTTCCGGAAATTCTGGCGACTCTCTTCTGAGCCAGTGTCGAGAATTGTGCCATCGGTGAGAATGATGCGGGCAGACACCATCATACGGTCGCTGTTGGCATGCACGCCACAGTTCATACCCGAGGCATTATTAATCACGATACCACCCACCATCGCACTACCTATTGAGGCAGGATCGGGTGGAAATACACGACCGTATGGCTTGAGGATCTCATTGACGCGAGCACCCACAATACCTGGCTGAAGCTTTATACTTTCAGCATCTGGCGAAAGGGTATAACCTTCCCAATGCTTACCTGCTACAATGAGCACAGAGTCCGTACAACTCTGACCCGAGAGCGAAGTACCTGCAGCACGGAAAGTAAACGGCAGCTTGTATTTCTGACAAGCCTTGACGATTTTCGAGATTTCTTCCTCGCCATCGCTACGGATGACGACTTTCGGAATCTGACGATAGAAACTGGCATCGGTTCCCCATCCAAGGGTACGAAGCTCATCGGTATAAATACGGTCAGACGGGATGAACTGTCTGAGGTCGGAAAGGAAGTTATTCAGCATAGGGCATTGTTGGTTTTTAATTATACTTATCTGCTGCAAAGATACAAAAAAAAGTGAAGAGTGAAGAGTGAAGAGTGAAGAATTTGCTACTGCAAAGGCAAAATTTTGTTTTTTTTCACTAAAATAAGATGGTAGTATGAAAGAAAATGCGTATATTTGTCGCCAGAACTCATATAATAATCACAAATAACTAAGAACTCATGACTGCATTAGTATCCGTCATCCCAATTCTATTGCTCATCGTACTGATGATGGGCTTTAAAGTTTCTGGCTACAAGAGTGCGATAATCACACTCGTCGTAACAATCATCTTGGCCCTGTTTGCCGTTCCGGCTATGGGCATCGTTCCTGAGAAATATGCAGGGCTATCTATTTTCGGCATCACATTATGGTCGGTGGTAGAGGGAGTCTTAAAAGCATGCTTCCCCATCATCCTGATTATTATCTGCGCTATCTTCAGCTACAACATCCTTTGCGAGACGAAGGAGATTGAGACCATCAAGACGCAGTTTATCCAGATGACCTCCGATAAGGGACTCTTGGTGCTACTCCTGACCTGGGGTCTGGGAGGTGTGCTCGAAGGTATGGCGGGCTTCGGAACAGCTGTGGCCATTCCTGCAGCCATCCTCATCGGACTGGGTTTCAAGCCTATGTTCTCTGCTGTTATCTGTCTGGTGGCCAATACGGTTGCCGTAGGTTTCGGTGCTGTGGGTCTACCTGCTACTACGCTGGCCAATCAGGTAGCCGCTAATGGTGTGGCGACACCAGAGGAGCTCTGCGAGGTAGCCACGTTCATCATTCTGCAATTGTCGCTGATGTTCTTCATCACCCCGTTCCTGATTCTGATGATGACCGATCGCACAAAGATTGTAAAGAATATCACGATTGCATTGTTTGTAGGCTCCTTCTCCATCGTGGTTCAGTTCTGCTGCGCCCACTTCATTGGTCCTGAGACGCCTGCTATTCTCGGATCTGTAGCAGCTATCATCGCCATGCTAATTTACAATAAGCTGTTCCTCCGCCATGAGGCAGAAAAGGATACGGTACATATCGAGAAGAAGAAATTCGGTCTCACAAAGACCCTCAAAGCCTGGAGTGTCTATGGCCTCATCATTTTCTTCATTCTGATTTCGAGTAAGATTGTTCCTCCTATCAACGAACTGTTGAACCAGACTTTAGTGACGAAGTTCGATCTGCCCGTCATTGGCAACACCTTTAAGTTTGGCTGGCTGTCGAATGCGGGTCTGATGATCTTCTTAGGTGCTGTGATTGGTGGCCTAATTCAGGGCATGAGCTTTGGCAAGCTGATGAAACTGTTGGCCAAGACCACGCTGAATCTGCAGAAGACAGTCGTCACCATCTGCTGTTTAGTGGCGATGGCCATGCTGATGAACAATACGGGTATGACCAACGATATCGCCAAGGGACTGGTGCTGCTCACAGGTTCCGCATTCCCGTTCTTTGCACCGCTGATTGGTTCTATCGGTACCTTCGTCACGGGTTCAGCCACGAATGCCAATATTCTCTTTGGTAAGTTGCAGGCCACAGCTGCCAGCGACCTCGGCCTCGTGAATCAGGGTACATTCTTCGGTGTTACCGGTAATGAGACCAACTGGCTCGCAGCAGCCAACTGTGCAGGTTCTGAGGGTGGTAAGCTGCTCTCGCCACAATCGATAGCGATTGCCACTGCCGCCTGCGACATGGAGGGTCAGGATGGTGATATCATGCGCAAGACGATGCCGTTTGCCATCTTCTGGATCCTGATGAATGGTCTGATGGTCTTCCTCGGACTGCACGTTATCTAAAGCATCGGTTATAATTTGCATCGGACTTTACGGACTAACACGGACAGATAAAATGTCCGAGAAAGTCCGTAAAGTTCGATGCTTCTATTTGCAGTCCGTGTTAGTCCGAGCTTGTCCGATGCTAAAATTATCTTGTATCGGCTCCCCACATCATTTTCTCGCGGAGGGAGTCAAAATAGCGATGGTCGCTGCGCTTGACGACCTTGATATCGTAAGGTGCGCGACGCAGGGTGAGCTTTGCGCCCTCAGCACATTTCTCTGAGCGTCCGTCGATAGCTACCAGAAAATTATGGCTGCGGCTCTCTACCTCGAGGTCGATCACAGAAGAATCGGGCAACACAAAGGGTCGCACATTCAACGAGTGGGGTGCAACAGCTGTCATCGAGAACACCTTCGTACCAGGCACGATAATGGGTCCGCCATTGGAGAGCGAATAGGCCGTAGAACCCGTAGGCGTGGAGATCACCAGACCATCAGCCTGATAGGTATGCAGATACTGGCCGTTCACACAAGTACGGATGCTGATCATCGAAGCTGTATCACGCTTCAAGATGGCCACATCGTTGAGGGCACAATGGTAAGTTCCAAGCGGCTCACCATTCGTCTCCACCTGTATCAGGGCACGCGACTCAAGGTAATAATCATCATGGTAGAGAGCATCAATCGTGGGGGCAAACTGGTCAGGACTGATATCTGCCAGGAAACCAAGACGTCCCATATTGACACCTAAGATGGGAATACTCTTGGCACCTACCCTACTGGCAGCCTTGAGGAACGTACCGTCGCCACCCATCGAGATAACAAAATCAGCCTCGAAATCATCATCAGCAAACAGTTTGGTGACCTTGATATCGAGTCGCTGGTTATCCTTCAGGAAATAATAGTACTCCATATCGACGTATAGCTCAGCCTCATGACTACTGATGCAGGAGAGCACCTGCTGAATGCTGGCCGATTTCTTGCCCTGATAGATATTGCCAAAAAGGGCAAATCTGAGTTTGCTATGTTCCATATTTATTCAATTTGGGGACAAAGTTAAAAATAAATAAGGAATTAAGAGTTAAGAATTAAGAAAAAATGCTATAGCAGCAGCAAATTATTCACTAATCACTCTTCACTTTTCACTTTTATTTGTATATTTGCGGGCAGAAACCCAAATAATAGAAAAAGTTATGGCAAAAGTTTATGTATTCTTAGCAGACGGCTTCGAGGATGTCGAGGCGCTGATTCCCATCGACGTATTGCGTCGTGGTGGTGTAGAGGTAGTAACAGTAAGCACAACGGAGTTCCCGTTGGTAGAGTCGGCTCACGGTGTGAATATCGAGGCTGATATCCAGTTCGAGCAGAGCGACTATGCTGATGCCGACCTGATCATGCTGCCCGGTGGTATGCCTGGTGCCAGTAACCTCTTCGAGCACGAGGGAGTGTGCAAGGTGGTTATGAACCAGTTTGCAGCAGGCAAGAAGGTGGCTGCCATCTGTGCAGCTCCTGCAGTGGTTCTGGCTCAGCTTGGTGTGCTCGATGGCAAGAAGGCCACTTGTTATCCTGGCTTCGAGAAAGCCCTGAAAGAGGCAGGTGCCACTTATACGGGCGACCTTGTTACCGTCGATGGCAACGTAACCACAGGCGAAGGCCCAGCTGCTGCTTTCCCATACGCCTACGAACTGCTCACCCAACTTGTCGACAAAAAGACCTCCGACCAAATCGCAGAGGGCATGCGCTTTGTTCATTTAATGCAGAAGTAATCAATTCTCCCCCTGAGTAGGGGGAGTTAGAGGGGGTCTGAACCGCCTCAAGCCAAGCAATTGATCAGACCACCCCTAACCCCTCCTACTCAGGAGGGGAAATAAAAACTCATAAAGATGGACTACGTGATTATTGTGGCAGGGGGGAAAGGCCTGCGGATGGGAAGTGATATTCCCAAGCAGTTCTTGCCAATAGGCGGGAAGCCGGTACTCATGCGGACTTTGGAGCGATTCAGGGAGTATTCCGAGGATTTGCAGATTATTCTTGTATTGCCTGAAGCCCAGCAAGACTATTGGCAGCAACTCTGCAAGAAGTATGACTTTAAGATCGAGTATGAACTTGCCAATGGTGGCCAGACACGCTTCCACTCCGTGCAAAACGGACTGGCTCTCGTACCCGATGATGCACAGGGTGTAGTAGGCGTGCATGATGGCGTGCGTCCCTTCCCCAGTATCAACGTCATCCATCGTTGCTACGAGACTGCCCGCAAGGCAAAGGCCGTCATTCCCGTGATTCCCATCGTGGAAACCGTCAGGGAACTCACGGGGACAGGTTCCGTAAGTTCCATCACCGTGCCAAGAGACAAATATCGCCTCGTTCAGACGCCACAGACATTTGACATCCAGTTGCTAAAGGCAGCTAACCGTCAGCCTTATAACGATGGCTTTACCGATGATGCCTCTGTGGTAGAGAGCTACGGCCACCCCATCACCCTCGTCGAAGGCAATCGCGAGAACATCAAGATCACCACACCCTACGACATAAAAATCGCTGAAATATTAATATAAATGTCAAACATTACACCATATCACGCCAAATATTTTGCCCATTTCCTGACGAGACGACTACCCGCCAACAACTTGGACAAATTGACTGCATCGCTCTACGATGCACAGGTGGACTTGACGCCTCATCAGATTGATGCGGCACTCTTTGCGTTCAAGTCGCCTTTGTCAAATGGTGCAATATTGGCTGATGAAGTAGGACTTGGCAAAACAATAGAAGCAGGAATTATCCTGTCTCAGCATTGGGCAGAGCACAAGCGTCGGCTATTGATTATCTGTCCAGCCAACCTGCGCAAGCAATGGTCGGCAGAATTGATGGAGAAATTCTTCATACCTTCTCATATATTAGAAGCGAAGAGTTTTAATCAAGAAATCGAATTAGGAAATCTGAATCCATTTGTTAAGGACGGGATTGTCATTTGCTCTTATCAGTTTGCACGAGCAAAGGCAGCCTATCTGCGAAATACGGGTTGGGATTTGGTTGTAATAGACGAGGCCCACCGTCTGCGTAATGTTTATAAGCCCAACAACCGCATTGCAAATACCATTAAGGATGCCTTACTGAAACGAAAGAAGATTCTGCTGACGGCTACCCCATTACAAAACTCCATCCTTGAACTTTATGGGTTAATATCCGTTATCGATGAATTTGTATTTGGTGATTTGAAAAGTTTCAAGAGCCAGTTCAGTAAAATTCTCACAGAAAACGACTATCGCTTGTTGCGCAATCGTCTGCAACCCATATGTAAGCGAACTTTGCGCCGTCAGTTTCTCGGTCGTTGTGAGTTTGGCAAGGATGACTACTCTCTGAACATTATTGACATGCCCCAACTCGACCTCGAAGAAGACCTCGATGACTTCCCCGAAGAAGAGCCAACGGCAGAAGCAAAAGACAATAAACCCGTAGAAGGTTCGTTATTTGATTAAAATATAATAATATGATAGAACGAGTTTACATCCAAAATTACAAGTCTATTCAGAATACTGATATAAAGTTGGGCAATCTGAATGTACTGATTGGCTCAAATGGAGTGGGTAAAAGTAACTTTATCTCATTCTTTGAGTTGGTAAATGCCTTGTTGAATAAACGACTTGGTAGTTATGTGCTTGAACGGGGAGGGTTTGAAAGATTCCTCTATCAAGGACAAAAGCATTCTGAGTATATGGGAAGTCTTATTGACTTTGCCAATACAAATGCTTTCTATTTCAAATTAAAACCAGCAATTGGTAATAAGGCCTTTATTGAGACTTCTGGAGATTTCTTTAATAACAAAGGAGATCAGGCAAAGGATTACGAAAAACAATGGAACAGAACTTCGTGGGACAATGCCGTTGAAGAATCTGGTATCCTTGATAGTCCAAAGTGGCGGGCTGGCTATTTACGAAATTTCTTAAGAAGTTTTACCGTTTATCATTTCCATGACACAAGCATCACATCTTCTATGAGAAGAGAGTGTAAAATTGGAGACAATGAAGTTCTACGCCATGACGCTTCTAATTTGGCGGCATATTTATATAGGTTACAACAGAACGAGCCACAGAGTTTTAAGTTGATTGAGGGAGTTATTCGTTCTATCGCTCCTTATTTCAAAGGTTTTAAGTTGCGTGAGAATCCCAATAACAAGGGAATGATTTCGTTAGAGTGGGAAGAAAAAGACTCAGATGCATATTTAGATGCGAATAGTTTCTCTGACGGAACACTTCGGTTTATTGCATTAGCAACATTGCTACTACAACCTAATTTGCCTGATACTATTATTATAGACGAGCCTGAATTGGGACTACATCCAACTGCAATCAACAAATTTGCGGCATTAGTGCGTCGTGCAGCCCAGAAAAAGCAGATCATTTTGGCTACACAATCTGTCAATCTGGTTAATTGCTTTGAACCTGAAGACATCATTGTAGTAGATAGGGAGAACAAACAGACGGTATTTAATCGTCTTGACAAAGACATGCTTGATGCATGGTTAGAGGAGTATAATATAGGAGACATTTGGGAAAAGAACATTATAGGAGGACAGCCATGAAAAGACTATATATTATTGTAGAAGGTCAGACGGAGCAGGAGTTCGTCAACTCGATGATTGCTCCATATATGCAACAGCATGGGGTCTACAGTGTAACTCCTGTGTTAATTCGCACGAGTAAAACCGGACGAGGTGGTTTTGTTAATTACGAGCATCTTAAGAATGATGCGAGGAAATTGCTCCGTTCGAAGAAAACGGATTTTGTGGTGTCTATGTTTGTCGATTTCTTTAGAATACCAGAGGTTCCCTACAAGGAAAGATGGGAAAAGAAAACTACCCACATTGAGCAAGTAAAAGAAATGGAGGGATGTATAGCAGAAGACATTAATGATTCTCGTTTTATCCCTTATATTCAACTACATGAATTTGAGGCTTTACTATTTTCTTCAAATAAGGGATTTGATTCCTACTTTTCAGAAGACAATGCTAAGGAAACCCAACAAATAATTGACACATTCAATAACCCAGAAGACATCAACACCTCTGCTGATGGTGCACCATCCAAACGTTTGGTGGCAATCAAAGATGACTATGATAAAGTCATTGAAGGTAACTTAATTGCATTGGAAGTTGGTTTTAATGATATCATAGCCAAATGTCCCCGTTTTAGGGCATGGATTGAAAAGTTAATTGAAGTTTGTAAATAAGAAATGAATACAATAGCAAACAATATCAAGCAACGGATGTCTCTGAGGGAACCTTTGGGAAAGGCTCTTGATGTGGTGGTGAAGTTGACGGAAGAACTCTCGTTGAAGAAGCCAACACAAGAAGAGAACGAAGCGTTAGTCAAAGAAGAATTAGCAAAGGCACAGACGGTCTGTCCGCTTTGCAAAGACTTTGAGCGTGACTTCCCTTCATTTGCATTCTCAATAGCCACAGGTATTGGGAAGACAAGACTGATGGGTGCTTGTATTGCCTATTTGTATTTGAAGAAGGGAATTCGTCATTTCTTTATATTGGCACCAAACTTGACGCTTTATGAGAAACTAATTCGAGACTTTGGTGATCCTTCTTATGAGAAATATGTGTTTAAGGGCATTTCGGAGTTCGTACATAATCAACCAAGAATCATCACGGGTGACAATTATGAACAAGCAAGAGGTCTTTTCTCTGAGACAGAGATTCAGATAAACGTCTTCAATATCTCAAAGTTTAATAAGGATAGTAAGGAAGACAAGAAGGGCGAGCCCAGAATGAAACGGCTCTCAGAGTATTTAGGACAGTCATATTTCAATTACATGGCTAATCTTGATGATTTGATGATTCTGATGGATGAGGCGCATCGTTATCATGCGGATGCTTCGCGAAAAGCCATCAACGAACTCCGTCCTATTCTTGGGTTGGAAATGACGGCAACGCCTTACGACGAGAAAGGTAAATCGTTCAAAAATATTGTCTATGAATATAATCTGGCAGAAGCATTGGCAGAAGGAAAGATTGTTCTACAGAACTTGATTTCGCAAACTTGCTTGAAAACGACAAAAAGGTATTAAGATGCCTGTCCCTAATCAATTCAGAATCTATTGGGGAAATGATGCCCATCTGTATGAGCCAGACTTTATTGTCGAGACATCTGATATAATTTATATGATAGAGACAAAAGCGGAAAATGACATAAATAATGAAGATGTGCAGGAAAAAAAGAAGTCTGCAATGGAGTATTGTTCCATCGTTTCAAAAGACACGTCCAAACCTTGGCAATATATTTTGATTCCACATAATGCTATAAGTCGTACAATGCAATTTGATTATGTAATATCCAATATCACGACCCTGTGATGAATATCTTAGACCAGGACATCAAATACTTGCCAGGCGTGGGGCCTAACCGCAAGAAGATGCTGAGCAACGAGCTCGGCATCGAAACCTACGGTGACCTGCTCGAATACTATCCTTATAAATACGTGGACCGCTCGAAGGTCTACACCATCCACGAACTGACGGGCGACATGCCCTTCATACAGGTCATCGGCCATATTCTCAGTTTCGAGACCTTCCCCATGGGTCCTCGCAAGGAGCGTGTCGTAGCCCACTTTACGGATGGTACAGCCATTGCAGATCTCACGTGGTTCAACGGTGGCAAATACGCCAAGCAAAACTACCGCATCGGCACCGAGTATCTGGTGTTTGGCAAACCCACCATCTTCAACAACCGCATCAATTTCACCCACCCCGACCTCGACGATGCCTCGAAAGTTGACCTCTCGTCGATGGGTTTGCAGCCCTATTATAACACCTCAGAGCGCATGAAGAAGAGCGGTCTGAACAGCCGTTCCATAGAACGCCTCACCAAGACACTCGTCGAAAAGCTCCCTCCTCTGCCTGAGACCCTCCCCGACTTCCTCATCGCAAAGTTGCATATGATGGGGCGCAACGAAGCTCTGCGCACCGTGCATTATCCCCAGAACGCCAAAGATCTGGAGCGCGCCAGAGTGCGACTGAAGTTCGAGGAACTGTTCTTTATCCAGCTGAATATATTAAGGTACGCGAGCGACCAGCGCAGGAAATACCGGGGGTATGTCTTCTCACAGGTGGGCGAGGTCTTCAACACCTTCTATCACAACAACCTACCCTTCCCGCTGACGGAAGCACAGAAAAGAGTGATCAGGGAGATTCGTGTCGACGTAGGATCAGGACGACAGATGAACCGTCTGCTACAGGGCGATGTAGGCTCTGGCAAAACCCTTGTGGCCCTCATGTCGATGCTCATCGCCATCGACAACGGCTATCAGGCCTGTATCATGGCCCCTACTGAGATACTCGCAGAGCAGCACCTGACTACCATCATGGAATTCCTGAAGGGCATGGACCTGCGCGTAGCCCTGTTGACGGGCATCGTGAAAGGTAAGCGTCGTGAGGAAGTGCTTGAAGGCCTGATGGACGGCACCATTCACATTCTTGTGGGTACCCATGCAGTCATCGAAGATACCGTACAGTTTGCCCGTCTTGGTTTTGTAGTGGTCGATGAGCAGCACCGCTTTGGTGTCGCCCAACGTGCGAAGCTCTGGAGCAAGAGCACCAATCCTCCACATGTGCTCGTGATGACAGCCACCCCGATTCCACGTACCCTCGCCATGACCCTTTATGGTGACCTCGACGTGAGCGTCATCGACCAGTTGCCACCAGGCCGCAAACCCGTGAGAACCACACATGTCTTCGATTCTCGCATGACCTCGCTCTACGACGGTATCCGTCAGCAGATCCGCGAAGGACGCCAGGTGTATATCGTCTTCCCCCTCATCGAGGAGAGTGAAAAGAGCGACTTGAAGAATCTTGAAGACGGCTTCGAAGTGTTGAAACAGGCCTTCCCGGAGTTCCGTCTGAGTAAGGTTCACGGAAAGATGAAACCCAAGGACAAGGAAGAGGAGATGCAGAAGTTCGTCAAGGGCGAGACGCAGATCCTCGTTGCCACCACTGTCATCGAAGTGGGCGTCAACGTGCCCAACGCCTCTGTAATGGTAATCCTCGAAGCCCAGCGTTTCGGTCTCTCCCAGCTGCACCAGCTCCGCGGACGCGTAGGACGCGGTGCAGACCAAAGTTTCTGCATCCTTGTCACCCCTTATAAGCTCAGTGAGGACACCCGCAAGCGCATCGACATCATGTGCGACACCAACGACGGTTTCCGCATTGCTGAAGCCGATCTGAAACTGCGTGGACCTGGCGATCTGGAAGGCACCCAACAAAGCGGTATGGCCTTCGATCTGAAGATTGCTGACATCGCTCGCGACGGACAACTTGTACAGATGGCCCGCGAGACGGCTCAGCCCATCATCGAGGAAGACCCTACCTGCACTTCCGAAAAATACGCTATCCTCTGGCGCAGACTGAAAGAATTACGTAAGACAAATATCAACTGGGCTGCCATCTCGTAAGTCATTAAGTGTTAAAACATTCCAAAACTTTGTTAACGTACACACATATCCTTTGTGTTTTCGGAAAGTTTTTACTACCTTTGCAAACGTATTTTTGCTTTTTGCAATCAAAACCGAACTAAAGAATGAATTTGAAGAATCTTAGAATTGCTTTTATATTCGCACTGACGTCGTTTGCTGCCGTTCCTATGAGCGGTCAGGATCTCTTGGCACGTCAGGCGCCCGTAGACAAGAAAATGAAGAAGGTTGATTCCGTAGCACTCCATCAGCTGATTTATCAGGAGATGCTCGACAACCCCGCTGCCGATCTGTACGACGAGTGGGATACGGAAATGACCCACTATCATAACGCAGCCACCACACTGCCCGAAACAGCTACCATCGACCTGCGCGGTTTCTGCATGCCTACACCCAGCCGAGTAATCACCTCGAACTTCGGTGCCCGTTGGGGACGCCAGCATAAAGGTCTCGACGTGAAGGTATACGTAGGTGATACCATCCGTGCTGCTTTTTCAGGCAAGGTACGCATCGTGAAGTATGAAGCCCGCGGCTATGGCAAATATGTTGTCATCCGCCACTATAATGGTCTGGAGACCTATTATGCCCACATGTCGAAACAACTGGTTCATGAAGATCAGGAAGTGAAGGCTGGCGATCCCATTGGTCTGGGAGGCAACACTGGCCGTAGCACAGGTTCTCACCTGCACTTCGAGACCCGTCTCTGTGGCGTCGCCCTGAACCCCGCCCTGCTGTTCGACTTCCGTGCACAGGATGTGACAGGCGACTTCTACACCTATAATCGTAAGAAGTATGCTTCTGAGTCAGCTGCAGCTACCCTTCTGCGTGGTGCCAAAGCCAGCGAAATCAGCCGTTTCGATACGGAACCCGACGATGACGAGGAGATGGCTATCGCAGCTCCTGAAGCATCCTTTACATCCGACGTTCACTTCCATAAGGTCAAGAAAGGTGAGACCCTTCAGACCATCGCCAAGAAACGCGGTATGACGGTGGATGCTCTGTGTAAGCTTAACCACATAGGCAAGAACATCCGACTGATGCCGGGACAGATTCTGAAATACAACTAATCAACATAAGCTCCCGATGCGGGAGCTTTTTTTGTAGAACTTAAAACTTAAGACTATGCTCGACAAAGAAAGGGGACTTTATATCGCCCATTGCGCCAATGGCGCGCTCAGCATTACAGGTAAGATGGCTAACCGTCATGGACTCATTGCGGGAGCCACAGGTACAGGAAAGACCGTCACCCTGCAGGTGTTGGCCGAAACATTCTGCCAAGCAGGTGTGCCCTGCTTCATGGCCGACATGAAAGGCGACCTTTCAGGTATCTCCCAAGTGGGGAAATTGAGCGGTTTCATTGAGAAGCGACTGCCCGAATTCGGCATCGAGAACCCAGAGTTCCAGAGCTGTCCCGTGCGTTTCTTCGATGTCTTTGGCGAACAAGGCCATCCCATGCGGGCCACCATCTCACAGATGGGACCTCAGCTGCTCTCCCGTCTGCTGCAACTGAACGAGACCCAGGATGGTGTGCTCAACATCGTCTTCCGCATTGCAGACGAGCGCGGACTGCTGCTCGACGACCTGAAGGATCTGCGCTCCATGCTCGACTGGGTATCACAGCACGCCAAGGAATACACCACGAAATACGGCAATATCACCACTGCTACCATCGGAGCCATCCAGCGCTCGCTGTTGCAGTTGGAGTCACAAGGAGCCGACAAGTTCTTCGGTCTGCCCTCGTTCGACATCTACGACCTGCTGCAGACAGAAGGCGGCAAGGGTATCATGAACGTGCTGGCAGCCGACAAGCTGATGATGCAGCCCAAGCTCTACTCCACCTTCCTGTTGTGGCTCATGAGCGAACTCTACTCCACCCTGCCTGAAGTAGGCGATCTGCCATTGCCGAAACTCGTGTTCTTCTTCGACGAGGCCCACATGCTCTTCACAGATACCAGCAAGGCTTTGCTTGATAAAATTGAACAGGTCATCCGCCTGATCCGTTCGAAGGGCGTAGGTATCTATTTTATCACCCAAAGTCCAACGGATATCCCTGAAAACATCCTCGGACAGCTTGGTAATCGCGTGCAGCATGCCCTACGTGCCTACACACCAAAAGACCAGAAGGCCGTGAAGACCGCTGCTGACACCTTCCGTGCCAATCCGGAATTTAAGACCGACGAGGCCATCATGAACTTAGAGACTGGTGAGGCGCTTGTCAGCTTCCTCGACGAGAAAGGTGCCCCCAACATGGTGGAGCGTGCCAAGATTCTGTTCCCGCTCTCCCAGATCGGTGCCATCACCGAAGGTCAGCGCAACGACATCATCCGTCAGAGTCGCATCTACGGCAAATATGACGAAACCAAGGAACGTGACAGTGCCTTCGAGATGCTCATCGCCGAAGCTGAGCGTCAGCTGGCTGAGAATTCTGAAAACGCTGAGACTCCCGAAAAATCCGAGAAAGAAGCTAAGGCCGAGAAAAAGAAGCCTGGTATGATGAGTAAGGTTTGGAAGGCTGTGCTTACCGCCATCACCTCGACATTGGCCACCATCCTTGGCACATACGTCAGCGATAAGGTAACGGGTAAGAAGACCAAGTCGAAGACCTCAGCAACGGGTCGTGTGGTGAAGAATGCCACAAGCGCTGCCACGCGTTCCATCACGAAGGAACTGACGCGTGACATCTTGGGTAATCTCGTAAAATAAGTGTGAATCTGATTAGAGAAGATAAGCCATTGTCTGGTCATCCAAGAACTGCCACATACGTTCACGCATGTTGAACATATATTTCAGGTGATAGAAATTGTCTATCTTCCACTGACCATCCTCATATACCAGCTCAATACGGGCTGGTATATAATTATTCGGCTCATATACGGTGAAGTCGACCTGCGCACGCTTCTCATTATCTGAGATGACAATGTTCTTGACCTCAAACTCATCGAAGTTGACGAGATCGGTATCATGCGACATCGTCCAGTGGTTCACCTCGAAAAAAAGCGTATTTGTAAGATACTCCTGACGACGGACAGCCATCAGCAGCTGGTTCCACGAATCCGAACAGAAAGCCTTATCGAGCAGATCGTCGTCCGTAGAGCCACCCAGATAGGAGCACTCCTGCTTAACGAGCGAATAGATGGTCTCTACACGCTCCAAAACTGCGCCACGCTCTACCATGGCCTGTACCTCACTTGTTAAGGTATCAGACACCAGTGTCGTGTCTACACGCTCTACCTGAACTGAATCCTCCTCAGCTGCGGGCACACTACTCTGGCCTCCCTGACAACTTGAAAATACGGAAGATATTGCTATAGGCAATCCAATCAACAATGCTTTTACTAAACGCATCACCTAATCAAAACTTTTAATGGTCTAACTAATTTCGCGTGCAAAAGTACACAAAAAATAGCAAACCAACAAACAATTTGCGTTATTTTTTTCGCTATTAAGTGTAATTTTGACACACCGAGTAGATAAAACGTTGCTGAGGATCCACAAAAGTCTCAAAATGAAGCCTTTCCCCACGCAGCACCTCCTTCATATCCTTACTGATACCCGTACCAATTAGTTTCAAGGCAGCTTCCTTCTTCGTCCACAGACGAATAAAGGCCACAGCTTTATTGTCAGCCGCCTCTATCTCACAGATTTCATCGTCATTCATCGTATAGTGCACCAGACTGTCGTTAAACGAACGCACCGATTCCACATCCACGCCAACAGGTCTGTCGCTGATGACGCAGATGGCAGCCTCCTTGCAATGGCTGAGATTAAAAAAGATCTCAGGATGGTCTGCAATCGAGGGCTTACCATACACATTATATATAAATATAGGATTCTCCTCAATGCCGTACACCTCTCTCAGACCCCGTTTCAGCAGTTGATAGGCCAGCACACAGAGCCTCTGCCCAAGTTCGTGCTTAAACTTAAGAGCCAGCTCGCGACGCTGCTCAGAAATCTCCCCGAGGGCAGCAGCAAGGTCAAAGTCCCATATCTCATCACTCAAGAATACGTGCATGATCTCTATTTTTGATGCAAAAGTACAAAAAAACTATAAACTATTCACTATTCACTATTCACTATTCACTTTTTTTTGTATCTTTGCAGCATAAAACTTATTATCTTACAAACTTACAAACTTATAAACTTACAAACTTATGGATTACAAGATTATCGACATCGAAGGTGTAGGCGACGTTTATGCAGAGAAACTGGTTGCCGCAGGTATCAACAAAGTAAGCGAACTGCTTGAGAAATGTGCAGCCCCCAAGGGCCGCAAGGAACTGGCCGAAGCCACTGGCATCAGCGAGAAGCTGATTCTGCGCTGGACCAACCATGCCGACCTCTTCCGCATCAACGGCGTAGGCCCTCAGTTCTCTGAGTTGCTCGAGAAGGCTGGCGTTGACACCGTCAAGGAGTTCCGTCATCGTGTAGCAGAGAACCTGCAGCCGAAGTTAGAGGAGATCAACGCTGAGTTCCACATCTGCGGACGTGTTCCCGCTGTCAGCGAGGTTCAGAAGATGATCGACCAGGCAAAGGAGCTTGAGCCGAAGATGACCTACTAAAAACATCAATCCCCGCTCGGTTTTGAGCGGGGATTTCTTTTTACCCGTGGGCGCATGTGTTGTTAGTCTTCCTGCTCCTTCATACCACAGCCACCATGGAATTCATCCACCAGATTGATGGAATAGGCCTCTTCGCGAGACACTTCCGTCTTGGTCGACAAAGAAAGGAACCTCCTCGATGGCTCCATCCACCACGAACTTGAACACGCCTTCCAAGGCAATCCGTCCACCACCGATGGTCTGGAATACTGGAGTAAAGGTGGCTGAGGTCGCTTTAAACTTTGTCAGGAACCCCTTGGCAAATGAACGTATGCCATCAAGGCCTTCAAACCGTCCGTATGGTGCATCGACAGCAGGGCGTTCGTCCTAGAACAGTTTTTTCTCACGGAACAGAGCGGCCACCTCATCGGCCTTTCCAGCACAAAGGGCATTGACAAACGCCAGGTCGGGTGTGTCCGTCCGGATATTTTGGGGCATATCCTTATAGAGTCGCTCCAGGTTACAGGTCTTGCGAACAGGAAGGTCTGCCTCTTTCGTTGATGATCCGCATGCCTGCATCAAAATCAGGGCTATGCCAGTAAAGCAAATCGCTAATGGTGCGTTCCCTGACCTCGATTTGCGTAGGATGGGATGGCGCAATTAGTTTTCCTGCACTTTTCTGTGCATTAGCAATTACTGGCATAAACAACGTGAATACACCAAGCAGCGATGCAAATAGAGCATCGAAAGACAGTCTATTAGTCATTCTCATATCTATAGTTTATATCTCGTGGCAAAGATAAGACATTTCTGCGATATTTGCAAATTTTTTCTCAATTTATTTGGAAGTTGTCTAACGACATAACAGGCATAACGGCATAACATTAGGTAAAATGAAAATGGGGATATATATTTTATTAAATTTATATATATTATAATATATATAAATTATATATAAATACTATAACCTTTCGCAATATGCTAATGTTATGCCGTTATGCCTGTTATGTCTGTTATGTTAGCACACAATAATGTGCCACCTGATTTTATTCCAATGGCGCTTATCTCTACGTAAAAATCGATTATCAGAAATTAAGAGGCTCTTATTTTAGCGGCCTGCGTGTGCCGCGGGCCGCTTTACGGTTCACCAAGCTCGGAGTAGATGAGAGCGACCTGAGCGGGGGTGAAGGAACGAGATTTAGAGTGAGATGACCAAATTTATGCAGCTTTGGAGCCGCATAACTCGATAAAAGTTGATAAAACTCGACACAACTCGATAACACACTTATTATAAGTAGTAACTTTGCATCGTCAAAAGGATCCAGAGACAAATCGCGCGATCAGACCACCCCTGACCCCTCCTACTCAGGAGGGGAAATAGAATGACCTGCAAAACCATTAAGTATATAATTAAAACGTTGCCCGCCCAAAACCGAACGGGGATTTGTGGGTCCTTATGGTTCGCACAACGCGGTGCAGACCTTATCTTGGAATGTCTTTCCACTGGCATTGCGGAGAACACCCTGATTGATGATGGCGAAGGCCAGTTTGTGTCCGTTGGATGTTGTGCAGTAGCCAGCAAGCGACGAGATGCCTGTCAGCGTACCTGTCTTTGCCCTCACATTGCCATTCGTGAAGGCACCCTTCATACGTTTCTCCAAAGTGCCGTCGACACCTGCGATGGACAGGGCAGGATAGAGTTGGTCATAGATATTCTTGTTGTGATAGGCATAGCGCAGCAGGCTTACCAACAACTCCGCAGAGACGTAGTTATAGAGCGACAGTCCGCTACCGTCAGCAAACTTATAATCACCAGGATTGAGTCCGATACGAGTAATGAGCTTGTGTATCCATTGACGGGCATGGGTGGCTGTGGCATTCTTCACACCTCCAGAGGCAGCAATCTGATAGAGCACCGACTCTGCATAGAGATTATCACTTTCCTTAAGCATACGCATCAGCACCTGGTCCAAGGAGTGAAAACGTGAGCAGAGATGAATGAGTGGTTGGTTCTTTGCCTTGTTCTTGGGTTGATCAGGGGTGATCTCTTCATCCTGCACCACCATGACACCGGCATCGTTCAGCTCCTGCAGGAATCGCTCAATAAACTGGTCTTTCTTCCCGATGAGCAGCGGTGTCAGGGTGGGATTGTCATCGTCCCAGCACCAGCCTTCGCCTAAGCGGGTGTCGTCTTTCATCGAAGTATCGGTAATCAATCGTCCGTAGATAGTGTCAATGCCCATTCTCTGAATGCTCTCCACAAAGGCCCTCAGGTCGTCGTTGTTGAAACGGGGATCCATACCGCCTACACAGTGGAGGTTGCCCCTGAGGACATTCCGTTCAATAGTACCTTTATAATATAGCTGGGTGCGGAACTGATACCCACCGCCTAATTTGTCGATGGCAGTAATGGCGGTCACAAGTTTCATGGTCGAGGCAGGACGCAGCGTCTGTTTCTCTCCTTGTTTATAGATGGCTGAGTCGGCAGTCAGGTCATAGACCAGCAGTCCGAGTTGGGTTTTCTTAAGCAGAGGCTCGTTCATCAGACGGTCGAGACGCGCTGTCACATTCTCCGGCCATTTCAGGGTGCTGTCAACAGCGGCAGTGTCAACAACGACAGTATCAGCGATGGCATACTCCACAGGTTCAGAGATTTGTCCCCATGACGCAGCAGTCAGGCACAAAATAGCAATGATAAGCAGTATTTTCTTCATATCAGCTACAAAGGTAGTAAATTTTTCACTATTCACTATTCACTATTCACTTTTTTTTTCTATCTTTGCAGCAGATTATTGATTTTGCTTATGTTATACAAGTATGACTTTCTGATTATTGGTGCAGGCGTGGCAGGAATGAGCTATGCCTTGAAGGTGGCACGTGCCAAGAAGGGCAAGGTGTGTATGATCTGTAAGACCGCGCTCGACGAGGCCAACACATCGTTTGCCCAAGGCGGCGTGGCGAGTGTGACGAATTTGAAGGTAGACACCTTCGACAAACATATTGCCGATACGATCATCGCTGGCGATTACATCTCCGACCGCAAGGCAGTGGAGCAGGTAGTACGCCAGGCACCCTCACAAATCCAGGAGCTGGTGCAGTGGGGCGTAAACTTCGATAAGAAGGAAGATGGCTCGTTCGACCTTCATCGCGAGGGCGGACATTCTGAATTCCGCATTTTGCATCATGCTGACGATACGGGTGCAGAGATACAGCGCGGTCTGATGGAGGCCGTACGTAATTGTCCTGATATCGAAGTGAAGGAGGATCATTTCGCTGTGGAGATCATCACCCAGCACCATCTGGGTGTGCGCGTCACCCGTCGTTCGCCTAATATCCAGTGTTATGGTGCATACGTCCTGAATCCCAAGACAGAGAAGGTTGACACGTATCTCTCGAAAATCACCGTCATGTGTACGGGTGGCTGTGGTGCTGTCTATCTCACCACGTCGAATCCTGTGATTGCTACGGGCGATGGCATCGCTATGGTCTATCGTGCCAAGGGAACAGTGGCTGATATGGAGTTCGTGCAGTTCCATCCTACAGTGCTCCACAATCCCAAGGAAACGCATCCTGCCTATCTCATTACAGAGGCCATGCGCGGTTATGGCGGCATTCTGAAGCTGCCTAACGGTGAGGAGTTTATGCAGAAATACGATGAGCGCCTTTCATTAGCGCCGCGTGATATCGTGGCTCGTGCCATCGATAAGGAGATGAAGATTCATGGTATCGATCACGTATGTCTCGACGTGACCCATAAAGATCCGGAAGAGACCCGTCACCATTTCCCCAATATCTATCAGAAATGTCTCTCTATCGGCATCGATATCACCACCGACTATATCCCCGTCAGACCTGCTGCCCACTATATGTGTGGCGGTATCAAGGTCGACATCAACGGCCAAAGCAGCATTGAACGTCTTTATGCCCTTGGCGAGTGCTCCTGCACAGGCTTGCATGGCGGTAATCGTCTGGCCTCGAACTCACTGATTGAGGCGGTGGTCTATGCCGATGCAGCTGCCAAAGACTCGTTGGCTCATGTCGACCTGTATGACTATAACGAAAAGGTTCCGAAGTGGAATGACGAGGGTACGATGACCAACGAGGAGAAAGTGCTCATCACCCAGTCGGTGAAGGAAGTGAACCAGATCATGTCGAATTATGTGGGTATTGTGCGTTCAGACCTGCGTCTGCATCGTGCTTGGGATCGTTTGGATATGCTGTATGAAGAAACCGAACGCCTCTTCAAACGTGTCAAGGCATCAAAGGATATCTGCGAACTGCGTAACATGATCAACGTGGGCTACCTCATTACCCGCTGGGCCCTTGAGCGCAAGGAATGTCGCGGTCTACATTATACCATCGACTACCCCGTCCACGCCTACGATAAGAAATAAAAAATCCCCGCTCGGTTCTGAGCGGGGATTTATGTTGTTTAAAAGTTCAGACCGAGGTTCAGGAACAATGCATTGTTGTGAGCCGTGATGTCATCGCTATCCACGAAGTTGGTGACAGCAAACTGATAGCCGACTTCGAGATAGAGTTTGTTGTACTCTGCACCGCAACCAAGCTTGAAGCCCATGTTGTTACGATTCGGACGGAAGCTGTCCTTGGGAACAGTCTCTCCCTTATACTTATACTCTGAGCTGACAGCGTATGCGAAATAAGGTCCGATGAATGGCAGGACGGCAATTTCGTCGGTAGCCTTGATGCCATACTTCACCAGAACGGGAATCTCAAGGTTGTCGTGAGTAATGGTGATATTACCCTCCTTGGCACCACGCTGGGTGTAATAGAGACCAGACTCCAAGAATACGGGAGCTGAGCTTGAAACATGCAAGCCGATAACACCAGCCAGCGTAAGACCAGCCTTTGATCCTACAGAGACGTCACCGCCTACAGAAGCGAGCGTTCCACCAAAACGCACACCATAATACAGATTCTGCTTGTCGAGTTCAAAACCACCGCTCGAGAACTGAGCGAATGAAGGTACAGCCATCAGTGCTGCAACGATTGAAACTAATAACTTTTTCATACTTAATTGATTTATGATAAATTAATAATATCATTTTGACGGTGCAAAGATACAAATAAAAGTGAAAAGTGAAGAGTGAATAGTGAAGAATTTGCTACCGCTATGCTTTTTTTTCTTAATTTGTGCTTACCTTTGCAGCCAAAACGAAGAATAATGGAGAAGATTCTGGAGATTAACGGCTTTGCACAGACGCTATTGGAATGGTTTTCGACCAATGGTCGCGACCTGCCTTGGCGTCAGACACACGACCCGTACGCCATCTGGCTCTCAGAGATCATCCTCCAGCAGACGCAGGTCAAACAAGGCTGGGATTACTGGCAACGGTTCATGCTTCGCTGGCCCACCGTAGAAGACCTGGCTGCGGCCTCAGAGGATGAAGTGCTGAGAGCATGGCAGGGCTTGGGCTATTACAGCCGCGCCCGCAACCTCCATACTGCTGCCCGTCAGATAGTTAGCTTAGGACATTTCCCCAGCACCTTAGAGGAGATCAAGCAGTTGAAGGGCGTGGGCGACTACACCGCTGCTGCCATCGGAAGCATTGCCTTCGGACTCCCTGCAGCTGTGGTCGACGGGAATGTCTATCGGGTGCTGGCGCGTCATTTTGGCATCGACACGCCCATCAACAGCACAGAGGGGAAGAAGACGTTTGCAGCCTTAGCTCAAAGTCTGTTGCCTGAGACTGCTGCGGGACTCTACAATCAGGCCATCATGGACTTTGGTGCCATTCAGTGTACCCCTCAGTCGCCCAAATGCATTGTCTGTCCGCTACAGGAATCCTGCCATGCCCTGCGCACAGGAACAATCAACTCGCTGCCTGTAAAAGAGAAGAAACTCAAGATCAAAGAGCGCCACCTTATTTATATATATATACGTTGTCAAGGCGAGACGGCCATCCATCGTCGTGGCGAGGGGGATATCTGGCAAGGGCTGTGGGAACCGGTGATTTTAGAGGTAAGAGGTAAGAGGTTAGAGGTAAGAGAAATGAAACTGGTGGCAAAGGATGTAAAGCATGTGCTGACGCATCAGGTGCTGACGGCTGATTTCTATTTGTGGGAGACAGATACGAAGCCTGAGCTACCCGAGGATTATATCTGGATCAAGGAAGAGGATATCGACAACTACGGCATTCCCCGCCTCATCGACAAACTCCTCAAAAAACTATTCTCCTGACTCCTTCTCTCCTTTACTCCTTCTCTCCTTACTCCTCCTCTCCTTTCTCCTTCTCTCCTTACTCCTTCTCTCCTTACTCCTTCTCTCCTTTCTCCTTCTCTCCTTACTCCTTCCCTCCTTACTCCTTCTCCACTTGCCCTTCCGGCCAATTCACCAGGAACAGCTTCTCCGTGGCGCGTGTAAAGGCAGTATAGAGCCAATGGATATAATCGGGCGTGAGCATATCGTCGGTCATATACCCCTGATCCAGATAGATATGCGCCCACTGCCCGCCCTGCGCCTTATGACAGGTAACGGCGTATGCGAACTTCACCTGCAAGGCATTATAATAGCGGTCCTCCTTCAGTTTCTTGATACGGTCAGCCTGTCTGGGAATATCACGATAGTCATCCATCACAGCATTAAAAAGCTGTTCCTGCTGTTCCCTGGTCAGAGCAGGGGCCTCGGAGGTGAGCGTATCCAGGTTAACGATTGCCGTCAGTTCATAGTCGTCGTAGTCAGGAAACTGCATGGTGACCTCTGCGAACCGGAATCCATAGAGTTCTTGCACGTGTCTCACACGTCGCACCACGGCTCGATCGCCATTAGCTATAAACTCCAAATTCATTTCTCCTGTCTCCTGACTCCTGACTCCTGTCTCCTTCACCCAATAATAATTGTTCTTCACAATCATCAGCATATCGCCACGACAGAGTTCGTCCTCACGGTCGAGCACTCTATTGCGGATGCCCTGGTTATAGATATTTGCCCGTTTATTGCTACGGGTGATGACCATCGTCTCGTCCATCCCCACCCTACTATAACTGCTCGACAGCGACTCTATCAGCTCATCGCCAGGCACCACCTGAATATCCTCAAAACCCTTCATTCGGATCTGCGGCAAACTCAGGCTCCTGACTCCTGACTCCTGACTCCTGATTTTTGTCGCATTCCACAAGATCCCAGAGTCCTCACTCTGACGGAGCACCTGATTCAAGTCGCACTCATACACCTTCATGCCATAACCTTGAAGGAAAGAAGCCGACAGCGCAGGACTCTCCTCCTGGCCCACGGGCGGCAACTGCGCCTTATCGCCAATGAGCAGCATCCTGCAGTTCTGGCCGTTATACACGAACTGCATCAGGTCGTCCAACAGGCATCCACTGCCGAATGACCACCTGCCATCCGTCCCCAAGGCATCATTGGATATCATCGACGCCTCGTCTATTATAAACAAGGTGTCCTTATTCAGATTGTCATTCAGACTGAAAGCACTCAGATCGCCAGCAGACTTCTGGCGATAGATACGACGATGGATGGTATAGGCAGCGTGGCCTGCATAGAGCGAGAACACCTTCGCAGCACGACCCGTCGGTGCCAGCAGCATCAACTTCTGATTCAACCTTACCATCGCCTTGACAATCGCTCCTGCCAGCGTGGTCTTACCCGTTCCTGCAGATCCTCGCATAATCATCACGACATGCTCCTCCCTGTCGGTCATAAACAGCGAAAACACCTCTAATGCCCGCTCCTGTTCAGGAGTAGGCGTAAAACCAAAGGTCTGCAGAATACGATATCTCAGCTCGTCTTGAATCATTTCGATGGCAAAGTTACGAAAAAAGCTTGTAAAAAGAAAGCGATTTTGGAAGATTAACGCAATTCTGCCTGAAATAAAGGCAAGACGGGGAGGAACGAGGAACCTCAAATTGGGGCTGAAAGCAAATTGGGGAGGATTGGTGAAGGAGTTAGGTTGCCAAATCGTAACCTCATTTAGCCATCTCCTTCATCTTTGTGACGAAACTATTGAAGCTCGTCAGCAGTTCCTCGTAGGTACTGCGCTCAATTGAAATTACTTCCATGTCTTGTTAAGTTTTTATAATCTGCGGACAAAGGTACATCATGATTTCCAGGTAAGATTACTTTGAAAATTCCTTGTTATAAAAATAACAATTCAGGGAAACAAAAGCCTAATGTCTGCCGAGCTTGCTCATCAGAAAGCAGACACGCATCTTTGTGTGGCACTCCACAGAAAAGTGCGTATTAGGCTTCACTCTTCTATTGAACCTGATTGTGGCATTGCAAGCAACTAGGTGATTATTTCCTTAACACTTCAATCAAGTCGAAATACATGTATCGTGTTTTTAATGGCAACTTTATTTTTGAACAGACTGCTTCCTGTTCCTCATCCTTGAAAAGATAGGAGAATCCGTTCTTTTCGTAGTAGTTCAGCGTACGGGAATTATTGAGTGCATCCACTGCCAAATAGCGAACAGCGGCCTTGTTGTCGGGCTCTACAAACCAGAACTTCAGAATCTGCATCAGTTCTGTACCAATGCCATTGTTTGAAAACTGAACATCAACGCCAAGCCTGCCAATCAGTACAGCAGGGTATCTGCGCATCCGCTTTTCCTTGGGGATTTCCTTCAGAAACCTTTTCTTCTGGGAGTTAGGTAGTAGGTCAACACGGATGGTCTCGTTCGATAGGGAAAAGGCACACACGATTGTCTGCGGATCATCTTTCAGCACAAAGCAATATGTCTTGCCATACATTTGGTCTGCCCATAGTGGCGAGTCTTTCAAGAAATATTCGTCGAGATCATCATATCCACAAGAAAACGGCTTACACGTCGCTATTAGTTCACGTGTAAGCAGTCTGAATGTACATTTGTCGGCAAGGAATCCCATTGTTTAATAGAGCTGTGCCGTTGACATAATCTTATCGAAGTCCTCGCGCGACATTTCCAATTCCACAGTGTGCGCATTGCGTTCCGCTGCCTCGGCAGCTTCCACAAAGCGAACTGCATCGTCACCTGTTACTACAGGTATTGGTCTGATTGGTGTTGCCATACTCTTAACTCCTTATCTATTAAATCCGCTGCAAAATTACGATTTTTCTTCCAAACTTCCAAATATTACACGAAAATTGTATGTTTTTTCATTCCTTTACCATTATAATTGAAAAATAATTGCTATCTTTGCACCGTGTTCTTGCAGAAGCAAGCGACCTTAATGGTCGAGCGCTTCGGAGCACGACATTTTATTTGCTCATTTGCACCTCGAACTGCGACCTCGAAAAGTGAACGAGCAAAATCAATCATCCAATGGCTTGCGCCTAATAAGCGCAGGCTTCCCATAGGATGATTGAGGTTGTCGCAGACCTGAGGTGCGTATGGTGGAGACCTGCGCTTTTCTTGTGAATGCAAGTTTGACAATGGCTCGGCCTAACGAACGAAATTAGTACAAACAATTTAAATGCAAGTAAAATGAAACAGTTATTCGTCATGTTGTTGCTCCTGTGTTCAGTTGTTGCCAATGCACAGGACGTGATTGTTAAGAAGGATGGCTCGACCGTAGTCTGTCGTGTTGTGGAGGTCACTGCGACAGAAATCACCTACAAGAAATGGAGTGACCTGAATGGCTCCAACTACGTCATGGACAAGTCGCTTGCTTCTGCCATCAACTATGAGAATGGAAAGAAGGTTAATCTATCAGAAGCGACAAACTTCTACAAACCGAACAATCAGAATGATGGGGTACAGCAATATAATGATAGGGCGTTGTTACAATTAGATGCTGCTGCTAACTATTCATCAACGAAATCAAAAACATTAAAAACAATAGGATGGATAGGTGGCCCCGTATTAGCAGCATTTGGAGTCGTTTTGATAGCAGCAGACGATTATGATTTTTTTGGATTTAATAGTAGTGACGAAACATTATTGGGAATAGGATTTATAGGATTGGGGGCTGCTTGGACTACAGGTTTTCTTTTGGCAGCTAATCATCAAAAGAAAAAATATCAGATGCTTCAGTCATCGATAATATATCAACACAACTTTCAATTCTCAAATGGTTCATCTTTATCCGCTGGCATCGACATGTTGTGTGACCGCGCTATTAACAAAAACACGTTAGGTCTTGGCCTGCGTTATAACTTCTAAACAACCCTCAGGTTATGAAAAAGGTATTTCTTTTGATGGCTTTAGCATCCGTTACTATATTGACAATTACTTCTTGTGGTAGCACCCGTTCCGGTGCTGGTGGCTATGATACGGGTATGGGTGTTGATGCCAGAGGCCGCAGTTATAATAGCTATGACTTGGTGCCTGTTGGCGACCGTATTACTTACACTATTGATATTTCCACGCCAGAAGGCAAGCAGAAGCTCTATAAGCTATCGCTTTCTGAAGCCCAGCGTTTAGCTGAGACCGAGGCCTCGCGCAAATACAACTGTGACCGCCTCATTGACCCTCGTTTCGACTATTTGAAGAAAGGCAAGCGCATCCTACGCATCACCGTGGATGGCCGTCCAGGCAACTACAAAACAAGGGATAACCAGTATGATTCGAGGACACGACAGGAAATTGACATCAATGTAAGACACTGATATAGGAAGATTTTCCATACGAGTATCGTCCGTTTCGTAAAAGCATTTGTTACCCTTGCATCGGCAGAGAGTGTGAAGTGAAAGAATGGTAATTATGTTCTATCTATGAGCTTTATTCTATCAACTGCCATCTACATCTATAACCAATGAGTATATCAACCGGCTATAAAAAACTGGCATAACATTTGGTCGTATCATAATAATTGATTACCTTTTCACCCGATGATGAGTCATAAAACGGCTGATGGCTCATTATCGGGTGTTCTTTGAATGCAATTCATAGCAGAATGTGGAATTGAGTACAGTTGCCAAATCGTAACCCCATTTTCTTTCAATTCCCCAGACTCCCTTTATTTAAAAAAATCCTGCGAATTCCTGCAAAGTTACGAAAAAAATATCAATCACCAGCTGGTGATTGATATTTTTTTCGTAACTTTGCAGCCGATATGCAGATTACCAACCAACAAATCAACATCGCTTTGGCTCTTGTAGCGGCAGGACTCCTTGCCGTGTGCATTGCCAGTGTGGTGTCAGCAATCAACTAAAGGATGGCCACGACAAGCATCACAAACAGCAAGCAACTGACGATACGCGTGGGAAACAACACGCTGTCGTTTACCATAACCGACAAGGCAAATGCGGAACAGCCCATACAGTATGAGCCTTACGTTGTGAAGAGCGGCATCTCCATGGCCGCCAACCTGCGCGAGGCCTTCAAGACCTTCTCTACGGAATTCAACCTTCCCAAAGCGCGTGTGCTCATCAACACCCCCGTGCTGATGGTGCCCGTAGAGCAGTTCCAGGAAGCCGATGTCACCACCCTTTATCTGCATTCCTTCCCACAGAGCGACAAGGATGCTATCCAATACAACGTGCTTCCATCGTTGAATGCCGTCTGTATCTTCTGCATCAACAAAGACCTGCTGTTAGTGCTCAACGATCATTTCAGCGATCTGCAGCTCATGCATGCCATGACACCCGTATGGAACTACCTACACCAGCGTAGCTTCACAGGGCACCGCAGCAAGCTGTACGGCTATTTCCACGACAAGCAGCTCGACATTTTCTCGTTCCAGCAGAACCGTTTTAAGTTCTGCAACTCCTTTGAGACTAGCCGTGCCTACGACTCCCTCTATTTCCTGCTCTATGTGTGGAATCAGCTGAACCTGAAGCCGGAACACGACGAGATCCATATCCTTGGCGACATTCCTGAACAAGACTGGATATTACAGGAAATGCGAAAATACCTGCAGAAAGCGTATGTCATCACGGCAGAGACCGAGTTCAACCATGCCCCCGTCACTGAGATTGCCGGCATGCCCTTCGACCTGATGACATTGTTGACGAAAGGGAGATAAACGCCATGCGCATCATTACAGGAAAATACAAGGGACGCCACTTCGATATCCCCCGCTCTTTCAAGGCGAGGCCCACAACCGATTTTGCCAAAGAAAACATCTTCAATGTGCTGACACAGTACATCGACTTCGAAGGTGCCACCGCCCTCGACCTCTTTTCCGGCACTGGCAGCATCTCTTTAGAACTGTTATCACGCGGTTGTGCCCAAGTCATCAGCGTCGAGGCCGACCGCGACCATCACCGCTTCATCTGCGATTGCATCAAGAAATTGCAACGGACTAACACGGACGATAATAAACTGCAGCGGACTAACACGGACGAAAACGGACATGGACAGTCCGAGAAAGTCCGAGTTTGTCCGATGCCAAATTGTCTACCGCTCCGTGGCGACGTCTTCCGCTTCATCAAGAGCTGTAAGCAGCAGTTCGACTTTATCTTTGCCGACCCGCCATACGCGCTGAAGGAACTCCCAACCATCCCCTCGCTCATCTTCGAGAAAAACCTGTTAAAACCAGATGGCATCTTTGTCTTTGAGCACGGCAAAGACCACGATTTCAGCAAACATCCCAACTTCGTGGAGCATCGCAGCTATGGCAGTGTGAACTTCTCTATCTTCCAGCCCTTACATCAGGGGTGACATCATCCTCACCATCGACTCCCACAGCCGTTTCATAAACTTCGGATGCATACGTTCAGGCATATCCTGCAACGACACCGATTGTTGTTCGTCTTTCAGGAACACCTCACGCAGCTTGCTGGCAGCCGTCTCACCATACAGGAAGATATTCGACTCGAAATTATTTTCAAAACTGCGGATATCCACATTCGTCGAACCACATGAGCAGATACTGTCATCACAGACGAGTAGCTTCGAATGCAGGAATCCAGCCTGGTAAAGCATCACGGTGACACCAGTCTCCGCCACTTCGCGCAGATAACTGCGACTGGCCCATTCCACCCATTTGGCATCACTCCGATACGGCACGATGACCCTCACATCCACGCCTGCCCTCGACGCAGTCTTCAGGGCGAACAACACGGGTTCCGTTGGCAGGAAATAAGGCGTTTCGATATACACATATTTCTTTGCTGAAAGGATAATCCTCACGTAGCCCTGCATAATCTCCGGATGCGGTGAAACAGGCCCGCTGGTAACGGTTTGCGCCAGCACCGCACGCGGGGACAGACCCCATTGTGACACTGAAGCATCACACTGGGGTCTGTCCCCGCGTGCGGGCGGATAATACTTCCGATCGGAGATCATCGTCCTGTCGCAGAAATACCAGTCAATCAGGAATGCCCGCTGTATACCATACACACCAGTTCCCTCCACCTTCAGCATCGTGTCGCGCCAAGGCTGGGAGCCCGTTCCCTTCACATAGCGCAACGCCACGTTCATGCCTCCGATAAAGCCCACGTGACCATCGATTACAATCAGCTTGCGGTGGTTACGATAGTTCACCTTACTCGTAAACGACGGGAATCTCACGGGCAGGAACGACACCACCTCCACCCCTTCGTCGCGCATACGGTCGAAGAAGCGATGGCTCACGTTCCAGCACCCCACATCATCGTAGATCAGTTTCACCTCCACACCCTGACGGGCCTTGCTGATCAGCGCATCAGACAGCAACTCCCCCAACGGATCCTCAGCAAAGATATACATATCGATATGGATATGACTCTCCGCCTTGGCTATCTCAGCTAAAAGCGCAGGAAAGAACTCATAGCCATCGTGATATACCTCCACCCGATTATCCTTGAAGGGCAGTGAGAAGTTCTCGTTCACGAACAGGTCGATCAACTGTCGGTGCTCAGCAGGCAGCTGCAGATCCTTCTGTTCCACGAACTCCAGCATCGAACGCTTACTAAGCTGGTCCAAGCTCCGTTGGCTGATGAACCTCTCCTTGCGGGTGTTCAGTCCGAAAAAAAGGTAGAACACCAGTCCTACCACTGGCACGAACCATATCACCAGTGCCCAGGCCATCGTTTTTGCTGGCTGTCGGTTATCCATCACCACATGGATGATGGCCAAGATGACAATCACCTGATAGACACTAAACAATATGACGTTCCAACTGATCATCCCACCAAATCATTTCCCAACTGCTGAGCCAGTGCATTACGCAGCTCCTGCGTCTCCTTGAATTCCTCCATCAACGCCTTGATATGCGACATATCATTGCCCACCTTCTTCATCTCAGCCTTAAGCTCCTTCAGTCTGTTATCCACAATATCCATACGCAGGTCGAGCACCAGATGCAGCACATGCTGTCTGAGGCTGCCCTCACGCTCCTTCACCTGGAAGCTCTTGCCCAACTGATGCGTGTCGATGGCCAATCGTGTCGCCAGATTGCTGATATTCACATCCGGATGGTGCATGAAATAGGTCTCTGCCACGAAATCAGGCTCACCGCTATGCGCCACAGCCTCCTCCAATATCTGGTTATACAGTTCGTTATTGAAACGGATGTTGTCCTGGCCCAAGTCATAATCCACATATTGCGCCACAGTCAGGTCCACGAAATCCCCGTCATCCATCTCCACATGCTCGTAGATCACCTTCTCGCCATCGCGGATGATGCTTTGGATGATGAGGGTTTCCACTTCTGAGGAAGGAGTCAGGAGTCGGTAGTCAGGAGTCAGTAGATTACCTTGGAGGGAATATCCTGCAGCAGGAGTATTCTCCTGACTCCCGTCTCCTGTCTCCTGACTCCTGTCTCCTGACTCCTGACTCCTGACTCCTGACTCCTGACTCCTTAGCCTTTCCTTTTCCTTCTCCTCAATATCCTTCCTAATCATCCCGTTCATCGAGTTCAGCAACGTCTGTTCCTTGATGCCCATGCGCTGCGACAACTCACTGAGATACGTCGAGCGCAGTATCTGGTCGGGAATCACTGAGATACTCTTCACGATGCCACCGATGGCCTCACTGCGTTTCACGGGGTCTGTCACGTTCTCCACCGTGAGTCGCGTCTTAAACGTGATGAAGTCCGTCTGATTCTTCTCAATATAATCCTTCAGTTCCTGGGCCGAATGCTTCTTGGCAAACGAATCAGGGTCATCGCCGTCAGGCAACAGCAGCACCTTGATATTCATACCCTCAGCCAACAGCATATCCGTGCCTCGCATGGCAGCATGGATACCAGCTTCGTCACCATCATATAATAAGGTGATGTTCTGCGTAAAGCGTCTGAGCAGCTTGATCTGATACACAGAGAGCGCCGTACCGCTATTGGCCACCACATTCTCGATACCGCTCTGGTGCATGGCTATCACATCGGTATAGCCCTCCACCATATACACACGATCCTCCTTGGCAATGGCCTTCTTCGCCTGATACAAGCCATAGAGCTCATGGTCCTTATGATAAATCTCCGAGTCGGGCGAGTTCACATACTTCTGCTGCACGCCCTTAGTCCTTGCGTCCAACAGTCGCCCACCAAACGCCACCACCTTCCCGCTCACATTCAGCCATGGAAAGATGACGCGACCAGCGTAGCGGTCTCTGAGGTGAGAGTAATCATCATTTCTCATTTCTAATTTCTCATTCCTCATTTCGATACAGAGTCCTGTTTTGACCAGAAACTCCGCCTGATACCCTGCCTTCAGCGCCGCCTTTGCCAGCGCATCCTTCTGTGGCAGCGCAAAGCCTAAACAGAACTTCTCCACGATATCGTCCCTGATGCCACGACTGCGGAAATACTGCTTACCAATGGCGATGCCGTCAGGATCATTCTTCAGCACATCCTGGAAATAATTCCTGGCCCATTCGTTCACGATAAACATCGACTCGCGGTCGCTCTGCTGCTGTTTCTCCTCGTCGGTGAGTTCCTTCTCTTGAATCTCGATATTATACTTCTTCGCCAACCAGCGCAGGGCCTCGGGATAAGTAATCTGCTCATGCTTCATCAGGAAGTTGATGGCCGTACCACCCTCGCCACAGGCAAAGCACTTACAGATCTGTTTCGAGGGCGACACCATAAACGACGGGGTCGTATCGTCATGAAACGGACACAGGCCCTTGTAGTTCACCCCCGCCTTCCTCAGCGTGACGAACTCCCCCACCACATCCACAATGTTCGTGGCGTCCATAATCTTGTCTATCGTGGCCCTGTCAATCATAGATATTCCTCAATAGTCTTTTCGAACATCGCTGCAAAGATACGATTAAGTAAGCAAATATCCAAATAAAACGGCAAAAAAACTTTTGAGGCCGTCTTTATCCATAAGTTAGAAACGTTTAGGACTCGCAGATGCGGGCCCTAAACGCGTTAATACCTACGACTCACGGAACTGTCCCCGTGGGCGCACTTCCCTGAGAAATGAAAAAAGCTTACCTGATACTGATTTCTCTTAGTGTATCCCACCTTGGGGTTTTCATACCTTATATCATTCTCCGCAATTTCTTTTTCTGAAGGCATGGATGTATGTCATCTCCTCAGGAAGTTCCTTTAAAATGTATTTTGCAATCTTCTTAATTGTTTTATTTTTAATACTACTCTACATATAATTTGAATCTACCTTGCTTTTTATTTGTATCAGCCTTGATAATTATTTCAATATGCCTTGATAATTTTTCCAATATGGCTTGATAATTATTCCAATAGGGCTTGATAATTATTCCAATATACCTTGGTTTTTATGTTTGCGGGCGGCGAACATAAGATTTGCCGCCCTAAAACTTATGTTTCTCGACCGCAAACCTTATGTTTCACGGCCGCAAAAATCTTTTTTGAGACAGCAAAGATATATTATTTCTTCGATTCCACAAAAAAATCAGGCCGGAATTATTAAAAAAGTAGGTAAGATTTATTTCAAAACCAGTTCAGACTCCAAATAAAACCAATTTTGTGTTGCTTCAAGCCCTATGGTTGTCATATAACAGAGGGACGGTTCTTCCGTTATAACAAAAGAACCGTCCCCCTATTACACAATGATTGCTTTTACTTACACATGATGCCTCGTTTGGTGTTTTCGAGGAACTGGATGATGGTCTGAACCTCTGGGCCGTCGGGCACCTGGTCCTTGATCTGATTGATCACATCGAAAACGCTGGTCTTTCCATGGAACAGCAGACGGTAGGCATTGGCGATGTGCTTCTGCACCTTCTCGTCGATGCCGGCCTCGCGCATCATCGTGTTGTTAGGACCGCCGTATTCGAGGGGCTTACCGCCAGCGATGACGAAGGGCGGAATATCCTTCGAGAACGAGGTGCCGGCCTGGATGAGTGCCAGACGACCCACGCGGGTGTTGGCATTCTGGATGGCCGAGCTGGAGAAGATCGCACCGTTGTGGATCTCGCAGTCGCCAGCAATCTTCACACCATAGCCGAATACACAGTGGTCGCCCACGACGGTATCGTGGCTGATGTGTGTACCTTCAAGCAGGAAGTTGTTGTTGCCGATCTTGGTCACGCCGTCGCGGTGGGTGCCACGGTTGATGACCACGTTCTCACGAATGACGTTGTTGTCGCCAATCTCCACGTACGACTTCTCACCACGGAAATTGAAGTCCTGTGGCAGGGCTGCGATGACGGAGCCTTGGTGGATCTTGTTATTCTTGCCTATACGTGAACCGTCGCAGATAGAGACGAAGGGGAAGATAATACAGTTATCACCTATCTCCACATCGTCCTCGATATATACGAAGGGGAATATCTTGCAGTTGTTGCCGATCTTCGCCTTTGGGCTGATCTCGGCTTTGGGACTAATTTCGCTCATTGTATTCACTTTTTAAGGAGTCAGGAGACAGGAGTCAGGAGTCTGTAGAAATGATCATAAGACATTCCTTTCCTTGATTCCTTTGGAATAGGATGTCAGCAACCTGCTTGTCTCCTCGATACTCTGATTTAACATGTTATATTGTTCTAATGTAATGTATTCAAGATCCTTTGACAAAAGAATATAGTATCTGCACTCTTCTAAACTACCCTGTGAGATATTGAGAAATCTCAATTTGTCTGCCATACCTTCTTTCTTATAGCCTTCTGCTATGTTAGCAGCAATAGATACAGCAGCTCTCTCAAACTGAGAACAAAGACCATAGCGCTCATAAGAGGGGAATGTCCTGGTTGTCTTATATACTTGCAGAACAAATGCATGTGCTTTTTGCCATGCGACAATCTCTTTAAAGCTCTTTGTCATTTGCATATCTACAGACTCCTGTCTCCTGACTCCTGACTACTTTTCACTTCGCTCCACCGCCTAATGCCTGGTACAAACTTACCACCGACTGCATCTTATTGAGCTGGTCGGTGACTTCGTTGATCTCAGCATTGAGGAGGCTCGACTGGGCAGAGATGACCTCGAGGTAGGTGGTGTTGCTGGAGGACTCCATCAACTTACGCGTATCCTCGACATTCTGCTTCAAGACAGCCACGCGCTTACCGTCGAGCTCCACCTTCTCAGCGTATGAGTTGTAGGCGACGAGGGCGTTCGACACCTCGTTACCCGCCTTGTAGATGGCGTTCTGCCAGTTGTTGTAGGCCTGCTCGTACTTATCCTGGGCCACACGCAGACCAGCCACGATCTGTCCGTGCTGGAAGACAGGCTGCACCAGACTTCCGACAGCCGAGAGGAGCCACTTGCCAGGATTCACCAATCCGTTGTTATTGGTGAAGGCAGCGGTACCAGTGACGGTAATGCTGGGATAGAAACGGCTGCGGGCGGTCTCTACATCATAGAAGCACTGTGCCAGGGACATCTCGTAGGAGTGGACATCGGCACGGTTGTTGAGCATCTGGATAGCCACACCGGCAGCAAGATTCTGAGGCAGGTTCTGACCCGCGAAGGTTCCACGCTGGATGGTCTGTCCGGGCTGTCCGAGCAACAGTGAGAGGGAGTTCTCGATCTCGCGGATCTGACGCTGCAGGTCGACCTTCTGTGCCTGCACCTGATAGTAGGCAGCCTCAGCACTCTGCACGGCCGTAGAGCGATAGCCCACACGATTCTCGTGCATGAACTTCATCTTGTCCCAGGTGTCCTTGGTCAGCTGCTCCATATCGTTGCTGATCTGCAACTGACGGTCGAGTGCCAGCAGCGTGTAATAGAGGTTGGCGATGGTAGAGATGATGTTACACTTCACCACCGTCTGATAGTCCTTGGTGGCGATGAGCTGCATCTGAGCCGAACGCTTCACGCTGAGCAGGTTGCCGAACAGGTCGACGTTCCAGCTGGCAGAGATGGGCAGTGTATATGCCTTGGTGGCAGCAGCGCCGTCGAACGACGAGAGCGTTCCCTGCGGACTGATGGCTACAGACGGCAGGAAGGCGAGTTTTGCAACCTTCAGCGCCTCGGTGACCATGTGGACGTTGAGAGCGGCATTCAGCAGGTCGGGGTTGTTGTCGAGTCCCTGCTGGATGAGCGTCTGCAGCTGCGGATCGGTAAAGACCGTGCGCCAGGGCATATTGCCAAACGACGTGGTATCATTCACGGCGAGCGTGTCTGTCAGCGACACGGGGTCGCGCACAATACCGTCGGACTTCACCTCCGGACGCTCGTACTTATTATAGAGTCCACAGCCCGACAGCAGAAATACTGCGGACGAAATGATTAGTAATTTTTTCATATCCTTCATATTTATCTTCTGACTTTAGTTCTATTTTTGACTGTAGACTATAGATTTTTAAGACTATAGATTATAGATGAGAGATTAGGATTTTTGTTTGTAGAGACGATTGCGGTGGCGGATCTCGATGCGGTCGGCACTGACCTGACGCTCAACAATCATATCTGCCCTATAGTCTCCAACAATGTGATTCTTATAATAAACCTTAAAAGGAACTTCTGTCTCAACAGATAAGCCACAATCACGCAATTCGATAAACATCGCATTCTTATACACCTTCTCCTCAA
>JAEEGG010003856.1_pt1 | contig 37041 bp, 40 predicted proteins | sample 9134161 | NCBI WGS metagenome assembly JAEEGG01 (sample SAMN16246543, study PRJNA631951) | gut metagenome | biome: gut microbiome; feature: rumen; material: CR-attached | host: Bos | place: Iran: Karaj | collected 2018-10
GTTCTGCGGACAGGTCTCTGAGCCTGCAAAATGAGTTGATTGAAGATTCTTTACACGACCGCTGCTCCCTCCTGCGTCATTTCATTATTTCATAATTTCATAAGCATTTTCTGAAATAATGAATCATAGATTTCTATATATTATATATATTATAATATATATAATATATAGAGTATATAATATTGAAATATCCTCCCTATATGCTGCCGCACCGAAAATCCATCCAAAATACACCTTTATGAAATTATGAAATATGAAATAATGAAATGGATGCGCGGAGAGCCTAGGCGCACAGATCGGACAATTGAACATCATCGACGGCAATGTCAACGAACTCTGTTACAAGAAAGAAACTGCCGCCACCGATAAGAAACCCGCCACACCGCTCACCCGCGAGGAGCTAGCCAAGGCCGTGGCTGCCGTCCAGACCTACATGTGGGGCGCCAGTGCCTATGCGGTGCTCTTTTGCGAGTGCCGTGACCATCGCGGCTATCCCAACAACAAGTCGCAGTTTGAGCGTGAGGTGGACGCCATCGCCCAGGAGCTGCACCTGAGCTGGGGCTGTCGGCCGGGGACGTTGTCGGATGCCTTCTGCGACAATCCCTATTACAACTGCAAGGTCGACAAATGGCGTGAAAACGGCGCCAAGGAGCGTTCGCTGTTCCTGCTGGAGAAGTTCCAGACCGAACTTCCGTAATGTAACAAAAGAACCGTCCCCCTGTTACACTTGTCTGATGAACAGAAGCGGGTTATTCAACTTTGAAAATTAAACTAATCTTGAGTTTTTGAATACATCCTCTTTTTATACTCCTGCGGATAGATGCCGGTGGCACGCTTGAAGTAACGGCAGAAATTGGCAGTGTCAGGAAAACCGAGTTGGTAGGCGGTCTCCTTGACCGTCTGCTTAGGATGCATGTCCATGATGCGCTTCGCCTGCGTCGCCACATATTGCTGAATCCATTCCAGAGGCGAGTGACCGCCAGAGAACTGGCGGAACACTTTTGAGAAATACCGTGGGTCGTAGTCCATCAGGTTGGCATAGAAATTGACATTGCGGTTCTCCCTATAATGCTCTATCACCAGATCGCAGAACTGCGTGTAAAGCTTTGCGGAACGGCTCTCCGCCCACTCCCTGTCCTGTTCACGGCGGTAGTAGTTGATGAACTCCAAGCCCACTGCCAGATGCGACAACAACATCTGCTGCCGCAGTTGCAAGTCGTTGGTGTCGTGCGAAGCAATCGCCTCCATAATATCGTTCAGCGCCATCACGTGCTGGGCTTGCTCATCGGTCAGACGGCATATCGGTGCATAGTTGAACTTATCATGTTCGTGGCTGAAAGTATGTGCCTTCGCCTCTTCGTACATCTCCGCCGAGATGAGAACGCATGCTAAGGTGTAATCTTCCGAACACGATATGCGCTGCAAGAAATGGCCGGGTGGGATGATTCCAAAGTCGTTCTTTTCAATCACAAACTCCTGCATGTCGAACATGATGCGTGCAGTGCCGCGCAGGCACAAAAGGACCATGACGTGCGGAAACACCACATCCACGCTGGTCACGGGGTAACCGTGTATCTCTTTTTCCACACACACACCATTCTGCTCAACGGACTGTAACAATTGATCTAATGTTGCGTCAATCTGTATCATTTCTTGTCATTTTACGGTTGCAAAATTACAACTTTTATTTCAAATAACAACAATAAATCACACATTTTGATAGCAAACAGTCGAAAATCGATAGCATTTTCTGACTGTAAATACTTGTATATACCACAAAAAAACAATAATTTTGCAGCCATAAACTATATAAATGATTATTATAAGAAGGAACATTATCGTAACCGCCTCGCTGCTATTACTTTCAACGCAGTTTTGCCACGCCCATGTACATACGCTGGCTGAGGCCGATAACATCATCGTGATACTGGTTGTCATCGTGATAGTGCTCCTCGTGCTGGGAAGTATCGGTCTGCGTCAAGGAAGGATCATCAGGCAGCGAAATGAGCAACTTCGCCGTATTCTTAATGCACTGGATGACAATCGGACAATTGTGGGCGACGGAGAACTGTCGTTGGATGAGCAGGTAGATGTGGTGAAAATAAAAGAATTGGAGCCGAAGACGAAAAAGACCAAGGCTGCTCCAAAAGATGAGGAGGCTTTCTTTGTGAAGATGGATGCCCGTGTGAAAAAGGAGAAACCATTTACGGATCCCGATTTCGACTATTACGCACTGATAAAGTTTATGAGAGTCAGTCAGGATGAGTTCTGCAGGCTTGTGCCACGCTACACGGATCCCGAAAGAACAAAAGACTATATCAACTCCCTTCGGGCAGAATATGCTGCAAAGCTACTCATGGAACACACGGACTACTCGATGGAAAACATTGTCAGCAAGTGTGGCTTCAAGGATACAGCTGCTTTCAACAGTGCTTTTAAATTCTCCTTCGGTATCACGCCAACGGACTATATGAATACCATAAGTCGGATGTTCAAAAATAAAGTATAAACATAAAAAAGCGGGCTTATTGATAATCTTTTTCCGTCAGCAGGATATCGAGATAGATCGTCTGCGGATTCTTCTCAGAATAGTAGATATACCTGAAGTTATAACCAGCCTCCTTGTAAGACATTACCTGAGTGGTGTTTTTGAGCGCGTTCTTCAGGGCGTCTCGGGCCTGATCCTTCAGATAGGCATCGGAACGGTCGGAAGCGCCCGTTAGCTTATAATAATATTGTATGGTGTGCGAGGCACGTTCGAAGGTCATGCTGTCGATAATCATGTCCTGTGCCACAGCTGAGGGACACTTCCGCTTCGTAAACTCCACACACTCTCTGGCACATTTGTCTTCCAGCGACTCCTGACAGGCTCCCAAAATGAGGGTTGCCAACGCAAATAGTATTACTTTTTTCATAACGAATGTAATTTTTCGGTGCAAAGATACAAAAAAAAGCAAAAATATTGGTGAAACGACAGAAATTTTGTACCTTTGCAACTCAAACTACACGATTATTAATGAATCATATCAGAAATTTCTGTATCATTGCACATATAGACCACGGTAAGTCGACGCTGGCTGACCGCATGCTGGAATTTACCAAGACCATTCAAGTGACTGAGGGACAGATGCTTGATGATATGGACTTGGAGCGTGAGCGCGGTATCACCATCAAGAGCCACGCTATCCAGATGGAATATATGCACAATGGTGAAAAATATATCCTCAATCTGATTGATACGCCGGGACACGTCGACTTCTCCTACGAGGTGTCGCGTTCCATTGCTGCCTGTGAGGGCGCTTTGCTGGTGGTGGATGCCACTCAGGGTGTCCAGGCTCAGACGATATCAAATCTCTATATGGCCATTGACCACAATCTGGAGATCATCCCCGTGATCAACAAGATTGACATGCCGTCGGCTATGCCCGATGAGGTAGAGGATGAGATCGTAGACCTGATAGGCTGTGACCGCTCGGAGATCCTTCGTGCGTCAGGAAAGACGGGCGAGGGTATTGAGCAGGTGCTCGATGCCATTGTGGAGCGTATCCCGCATCCTGAGGGCGATGAGAATGCCCCGTTACAGGCGCTTATCTTCGACTCTGTGTTCAATTCCTTCCGAGGTATCATTGCCTATTTCAAAATCGTGAACGGTGTAATCCGCCAGGGTGACCTCGTAAAGTTCTTCAATACCGGAATGGAATACGATGCCGATGAGATCGGTGTGTTGAAGATGGACATGATTCCCCGTAAGGAGCTGCGCACAGGTGATGTAGGCTATATCATCTCGGGTATCAAGAATTCGAAGGAGGTGAAGGTGGGAGATACCATCACCCATGTGGCCACGCCCTGTAAGGCTGCCATCGAGGGTTTCCAGGAAGTGAAGCCGATGGTGTTTGCGGGCGTCTATCCCATTGATCCCACCGACTATGAGAATCTTCGTGCCTCGCTCGAGAAACTGCAGCTGAATGATGCCTCGCTCACGTTTACACCAGAGAGCTCTGTGGCCCTCGGTTTCGGTTTCCGTTGCGGATTCCTGGGTCTGCTTCACATGGAGATCATTCAGGAACGCCTCGACCGTGAATTTGATATGGACGTTATCACCACCGTGCCCAACGTATCATATATGTGCTACACCAAGCAGGGTGATGTGAAGGAGGTGCATAATCCCTCGGGACTGCCCGATCTGACACTCATCGACCATATTGAGGAACCTTATATCCGTGCCTCGATTATCACCGCTGCCGACTATATCGGTCCCATCATGACCCTTTGTCTTGACAAGCGTGGTGAACTCATCGACCAGCAATATGTGAGCGGCAACCGTGTGGAGATACACTTCATGCTGCCTTTGGGTGAGATCGTGATCGACTTCTATGACAAGCTGAAGTCAATCTCTAAAGGCTATGCTTCATTCGATTATCACATCGATGGCTTCCGTCCGTCGAAGCTGGCCAAGCTTGATATCCTCCTGAATGGTGAGCCTGTGGATGCACTTTCCACACTCACGCATCAGGACAATGCCGTAACCTTCGGCCGGCGCATGTGTGAGAAACTGAAGGAACTCATTCCGCGTCAGCAGTTTGATATCGCTATCCAGGCTGCTATTGGAGCGAAGATCATCGCCCGTGAGACGGTGAAGCAGGTGCGTAAGGATGTTACTGCCAAGTGTTATGGTGGTGATGTGTCGCGTAAGCGTAAGCTGCTCGAGAAGCAGAAGCGCGGTAAGAAGCGCATGAAGCAGATTGGTAATGTGGAGGTGCCTCAGAAGGCCTTCCTCGCTGTGTTGAAATTGGACTAATAACATACATATTTATATTTATAAAGACCTATGGCTACTGTCAGTATTACTTCAAGAGACGTTGCCCGCGAGCTGGCCCGTCGTTACAGTACAATGACCCATGAGGAGCTGGACTTGCTGGAAAGCATCCTTGTTCCTATGAGATATGGGAAGAACGAGATGATTCTTCGTGAGGGCGAGACCTGCACCAATATCTATTGGGTGGTGAAGGGACTCGTGCGCCAGTTCTATTATAAGAATGGTAAGGAGCTGACGGAGTATATGGCTACCGAGAACTCGATTGTGATGTGTATCGAGAGCCTGTTCCGTGAGCAGCCCACGCACCTGCAGATCAAGGCCATCGAACCTACCGTCCTCATTGCGATGCCCAAAGCAGACCTGGAGGCTGTCGCCATGAAGAGCGTGAACATCCAGATCCTTTACAGAAAGATTCTTGAAGAGTCGCTTATCCTGTCACAGATCCATGCCGACATGCTGCGCTTTGAGAGTGCACAGGATCGCTATCAGAAACTGATCAAGCGTCAGCCGCAACTGGTGCTTCGTGCCCCGTTGGTATATATCGCCAGTTATCTGCAGATGACACCGGAGACACTCTCGCGTGTCCGCACGGCTGCGCTGCTTGATGATAAATAAATCAATGCCTTTCCAGGAAGATGCTATGATCGATACAGGTTGGTAGCTCTTCCTGATAGTGGGTCACATAGATCATGGTCACGTTAGGATCCTGGCAATAATCGTCCACAAGCGCCTTCACCATGCGACGGTTCTCATCGTCAAGACCATGTAGCGGCTCGTCGAGTATCAGCAGGTCGGGTTCCTTGACGAATGCCCTTGATAAGAGTACTAACCGCTGTTCACCGCTTGAAATCTCCATAAACTTCCGTTCCGCCAGATGGATGATTCCCAGACGGTCGAGCCATTTCCGGCACTGAACCTTCTCTGCTTCAGTAGGTCGTGTGTAGAGTCCCACCGTATCTTTTAATCCGCTGGCCACAATCTCGATGACAGGGATGTTCTGCCGGTAGCTGCGATGCATCTCTGGCGAAACATAGCCGATATGGCGCTTGATGTCCCAGATGCTCTCACCCGAACCTCGCTTGCGTCCGAAGAGAGAGATGTCGCAGGCGTAGCTCTGGGGGTTATCGGCGCAGACCAATGAGAGTAGGGTAGACTTGCCGGAGCCATTCTGTCCCGACAATGACCAATGCTCTCCTTTCATCACCGTCCAGTCCAGGTCCTTTAGGATCGTGCGGGAGCCGTAGCGGATGCTCACGTTGTTGAACTTGATAACCTCTGTTTTTTGTTTAGAATTGAGAGTGTAGAGTGTAGAGTTCTTGCGTCCCTTTGGTGGCAAGAACTTTAAACTCTCAGTTCTCCACTCTACACTATACTTCGGCAAGACCCTCATGTCCCTCACCTCGACGATGTGCGTAATGAACTCTGGTATTTCGTCGGTCTTCGCCAGCACGAGTATAATCTGCAGACCTTGCTCTCTTGCCAGCATCGTCATCAGTTCTTTCAACTGCGTCCTTGTCTCACGATCGAGTCCGATAAACGGATTCTCCATGATGAGCACCTTCGGATTGGTGAAAAGCGATGAAGCCAGTTTGTATTTCCGCAACTCGCCACTCGATAGCAGAATGATATACTTATCGAGCAGGGGCTCCAGATGAAAGATTTCATAGATATGCTTCTGCAGTGCCCTTCGCTCAGGGGTGTCTTCGCCAGCCAACTGATAAGCCTCTTCGAGTTTGTCACCTACTGTTGGTGTCTCCTCGTCGATCTCCATCTGATTCCAGCGCTGCTGCAGGAAATAGGTGCGGTCGTTGTCACCACCGTATGTATCCCGGAAAGTGATGTGCTTCAGATTGTTATAGGGCTCGTCGAAGGCGTATCTGATCATACCTGGAAAGACGGGATGGCACCCCGTGAGCATATCCACAAACATCGACTTACCTGCACCGTTGCGACCCACAATGGCAATGTGTTCTCCCGCATCCAGACAGAAGTCCACAGGTTCTGCCATCGACCAATCAGGCTTTCTCGCACGGGCCTGAGTCATCTCAATCGTCTTCATCCTTCTTCTTGCGTTTTGAAACCTTATCCTGGTTCTTGTTTACGAAATCCTTCCATCCCCGATACTTCACGTCGCTCTCAGGCCTGCCCATCTGCAGATAATGGCAATAGGCGGCAGCGAGGGCGTCAGTGGCATCCATAAACCTCGACATCTCTTCATTGGGTATCTTCAGGAGCCGTTGCAACATGCCAGCTACCTGTTCCTTCGAGGCTGCACCATTACCCGTCAGGGCCATCTTGATCTTCATGGGAGCATACTCATGGATGGGCACACCGTGATGGATAGCCGCAGCAATAGCAGTACCCTGTGCCCGACCCAGTTTCAGCATCGACTGTACGTTCTTGCCAAAGAACGGCGCCTCGATGGCCATCTCATCGGGCAGATAGCCGTCGATGATGCCAGTGACACGCTCGAAAATATGTCCGAGTTTCAGATAGGCATCCGGAAATTTCCTGAGATCAATCACGCCCATGGTGACCATCGTTGCCTTGCCGTCGCTCACCTTCAGCAGTCCGTAACCCATCAGGTTTGTTCCTGGGTCAATACCTAAGATTATTTTCTCCATATCGATGCTGCAAAGTTAGACATTTTCTTCGACAATACCAAATAAAAAACTCCAAAACCAAATAATCATGGGGAAATTTGGAAGATAGGGGAAAAATGCCTAACTTTGCACCCGCTTATATATAATAAGGTAATATAATGGCTTTTAAGAATAAAAAAAGACGTTGGCACTGCTTGTCAGGACAGGAACCTACGGAGATGGACAAGACCATCATGTATTGGGAGAATAAGGGCAAAGAGGTGCCGACGCGCGACCTGATAAAGACACCGGAACAGATAGAAGGCATCCGCAGGGCTGGTGTCGTGAATACGGGTGTGCTCGACGAGGTAGCGAAGCATATCTGTGCAGGTATGTCGACGCTGGAGATAGACCGGATTTGCCGGAAATACTGCGAGGAGCATAATGCTATACCCGCTTGTCTGAACTATGGCGGCGACGAGGATACACCTCCCTTCCCGATGTCGGTATGCACCAGCATCAACGAGGTGGTCTGTCATGGTGTACCTAAAGAGGAGGATGTCCTCGAGGAGGGTGATATCATTAACGTAGACTTCACCACCATTCTTGATGGCTATTATGCTGACGCCAGCCGGATGTTCATCATCGGCAAGACCACACCCGAGAAAGAACAACTGGTGCGTGTGGCCAAGGAATGTCTTGAAATCGGTATGGAGGCCGCCAAACCCTATTCGTTTGTGGGTGATATCGGCCATGCGATAGAGAAGCACTGCAAGAAATATCACTACGGTGTTGTGAGAGACTTAGCCGGTCATGGGGTAGGATTGCATTTCCATGAGGAGCCCGATGTGAACCATTACGGCCATCGCGGAACTGGTATGCTGCTTGTGCCTGGAATGGTGTTTACCATTGAACCGATGATCAATATGGGCACCTATGAGGTGTTTATCGATGCAGACGATCCCTATGGATGGGAGGTGATCTCGGCAGATGAGAAGCCAAGTGCACAATGGGAGCATACGCTGGTGATGACTGAGCACGGCGTGGAGATACTGACGTATTAGTGAAGAGTGAATAGTGATTAGTGAATAGTAAAGAGTGAATAAGGATATATATATATTAGGTATAGAGTCGAGTTGCGACGATACATCGGCGGCAGTACTGAAGAATGGTGTGCTGTTGTCGAATGTGACGGCGTCGCAGTCAGTACATGAAGCCTACGGTGGCGTGGTGCCTGAACTGGCATCGAGGGCGCACCAGCAGAATGTGGTGCCAGTGGTGGATCAGGCTATCAAACGGGCTGGTATCACGAAGGAGCAGTTGTCGGCCATCGCCTTTACAAGAGGTCCGGGACTGATGGGCTCGTTGCTGGTTGGTGTGAGCTTTGCCAAAGGGTTTGCCAGGAGTCTGGGGATACCGATGATCGATGTGAATCATCTGCAGGGTCATGTAATGGCGCACTTTATCCGTGAGGATGAAGATGATTCGCATCAACCGCCATTGCCGTTTTTGTGTCTGCTGGTTTCTGGTGGCAATTCACAGATTGTGAAGGTGAATGCCTATAATGATATGGAAGTGCTGGGACAGACCATCGACGATGCTGCCGGTGAGGCTATCGACAAGTGTTCGAAGGTGATGGGACTAGGCTATCCAGGAGGACCCATAATCGACCGTCTGGCGCGGAAGGGAAATCCGAAGGCCTTCCATTTTGCAGAACCGAATATTCCAGACCTCGACTATAGTTTCTCCGGACTGAAGACCTCGTTTTTGTATTCCCTGCAAAAATGGGTGGCTGATGACCCGGACTTCATCGAGAAAAACAAGGAGGATATTGCAGCCTCGCTGGAATGGACGATTGTGGATATCCTGATGAAGAAACTGAAGAAGGCTGTTAAGCAGACGGGTATCAAACATGTGGCTGTGGCCGGTGGTGTGAGTGCCAACAACGGACTGCGTAATGCATTCTATGATGCAGAGAAACGTTATGGTTGGACAATCTATATTCCCAAATTCAGTTATACCACCGATAACGCCGCGATGATAGGCATCGTGGGCTATTATAAGTATTTGGATGGTGAGTTTTGTGGTATTGATGCACCAGCCTTTTCGAAAGTGACTTTTAAGTGAATAATGAACATTGAAAAGTGAATAGTTATGTTGGATTTTGAATCGAAAGTGATAAGCAGGGAGGTGAGCGAACTGCTTTGGGATATGGAAAAAACCGTAGGAACAGCTGAGAGTTGTACAGGCGGACGCATTGCCGAAGCCATCATGTCGGTTCCCGGTGCTTCGAAATATTTCAAGGGAGGTATCATCTCATATGTGAATGAGATTAAAGAGTCGTTGCTGGGTGTCGATCCTCAGGTGCTGGAGGAACAGACGGCCGTTTGTGAGGAGGTGGCCAAGGAGATGGTGTTGGGCGCCTGTAAGATCCTGAACACCAATTACGCCATCTCTGCAACGGGAATAGCAGGCCCTACAGGTGGAACGAAAGATATCCCTGTAGGTACAATCTGGCTGGCTTGTGGCAATGCCGAGAGGGTGGTGACTGTCAAAGTAGAAGAAGATCACGGACGTGACATCAATCTGGCCATTGCTACCAATCGCGCTATGCAGTTGTTTTTGGACTATCTTAAGGGTGAGACAGTTGCAGAGGTTGAGGAATAAGTTAAAAAATCATAATTGTTATCCAAAACCGGTTTGTGCCTTTTCTTATTTCAAGGAAAATTAGTAATTTTGCACCCTGTTTGGAATAAGTAGTAAAAAAGAACAAGTAAAAAGTAGATAGAAATGTCTAAAGTTTGTCAAATTACAGGAAAGAAGGCACAGATAGGTTGTAATGTGTCTCACTCAAAGCACCACACGAAGAGAAGCTTTGACGTCAACCTGTTCAGCAAGAAATTCTTCTATGTAGAAGAGAACTGCTGGATTCAGTTGAAGATCAGCGCCGCTGGCCTTCGCATGATTAATAAAGTAGGTCTTGACGCTGCATTGAAGCAGGCTGTTGCCAAGGGATATGTAGATTGGAAGGACATTAAAGTGATAGGAGACTAACGACGATGGCAAACAAGAAAGCAAAGGGTAATCGTGTCCAGGTAATCCTGGAGTGCACCGAGATGAAGAATAGTGGTCTGCCCGGCACAAGCCGTTATATCACGGTAAAGAACCGTAAGAACACGGCTGAGCGTCTGGAGCTGATGAAGTATAACCCCATCCTGAAGAAAATGACTCTTCACAAGGAGATTAAATAAGAACTTAAAGTATGGCAAAGAAAACCGTTGCTACCCTCCATGAAGGTTCAAAGGATGGTCGCGCTTACACAAAGGTGATTAAGATGGTAAAGAGCCCCAAGACTGGTGCTTACATCTTCGACGAGCAGATGGTTCCTAACGAGGCCGTTAAGGACTTCTTCAAGAACTAAGATTGATTTTTCAGATAAAAAAGAGAGGTTGCAAAGCAATTTGCGACCTCTTTTTTTGTTTTCTCATCTTTTTTTGTTAACTTTGCCCCGTAATATATATTGTGATATGGGTATTTTTGGTTTTTTCAATAAAGAAAAGAAGGAAACTTTAGACAAGGGACTGGAGAAAACGAAATCGAGTGTGTTTGATAAACTCGCCCGTGCCGTTGCTGGTAAATCTAAGGTTGACGATGATGTGTTGGACAATTTGGAAGAGGTGTTGATCACCAGTGACGTAGGTGTGGATACCACGCTGAAGATCATTGAGCGTATCGAGGAACGTGTGGCTCGTGACAAATATGTGTCAACATCGGAACTGAACGGCATCCTGAAGGAGGAGATTGCAGATCTGTTGGCTGAGAACAATTCTGAAGATAATGACAACTGGGATCTGCCAGGTGATCATAAGCCATATGTGATACTGGTGGTAGGTGTGAATGGCGTTGGCAAGACTACGACGATAGGGAAACTTGCCTGGCAGTTCAAACAGGCCGGTAAAAAGGTCTATCTGGGAGCTGCCGACACGTTCCGTGCTGCTGCTGTGGAGCAACTCTGTATCTGGGGTGAGCGGGTAGGTGTGCCTGTCATCAAACAACAGATGGGCAGTGATCCTGCCAGCGTAGCCTTTGATACGATCTCCAGTGCTAAGGCAAATGGTGCCGATGTGGTGTTGATAGATACCGCCGGACGTCTGCATAATAAGGTCGGACTGATGAATGAGCTGAAGAAGATCAAGGACGTGATGAAGAAGGTGATGCCAGAGGCTCCCGACGAGGTGATGCTGGTGCTGGATGGCTCCACGGGTCAGAATGCCTTTGAACAGGCCAAGCAGTTCTCGGCTGTGACGCAGATAACCTCGTTGGCAATCACGAAACTGGATGGTACAGCGAAAGGTGGTGTCGTCATCGGCATCAGCGACCAGTTGAAGGTGCCTGTAAAGTATATCGGACTAGGTGAGGGTATGACTGACCTCCAACTTTTTAACAAGCGACAGTTTGTAGATTCACTCTTTGAAAGTGTATAGGGAACAGTGAAGAAGACGATAGACATCATATCGCTCGGATGCTCCAAGAACCTCGTTGACAGTGAGATGCTGATGGGGCTGATGGAGGCCAACGGTTATCATTGTACGCACGATAGTGATGACCCTCAGGGAGAGATTGTCGTGGTGAACACCTGTGGCTTTATCAATGATGCCAAGGAGGAGAGTATCAATACCATTCTGGAATTTGCGCAGGCAAAGACAGAGGGGCGTATTGAGAAACTTTTCGTGATGGGTTGTCTGTCCGAACGCTATCTGGCTGATCTCGAAAGGGAGATACCTGAGGTGGATGGGTGGTATGGCAAGTTCAATTATAGGAAATTGCTGAGTGATCTTGAATCTCAGAATACTCCGAGTTGTCCGAATACTCTGATCAATTCCGATTATCACCGCCATATCACAACACCGAAACATTATACTTATATCAAGATCAGTGAGGGTTGTGACCGTCATTGTGCCTATTGTGCCATTCCTTTGATCACAGGCAAGCATCAGAGTAGGCCGATGAAAGAGATACTCGACGAGGTGCGCTATCTAGTGAGCCAGGGAACCAAGGAATTTAATGTGATAGCCCAGGAACTGACCTATTATGGTGTTGATATCGATGGCCAGCAACATATCGCAGAACTGATAGATCAAATGGCAGACATCGACGGTGTGGAATGGATACGACTCCACTATGCCTATCCTACGCATTTCCCCTGGGATCTGTTACCAGTGATGCGTAAACACAAGAATGTCTGTAAATACCTGGATGTAGCCTTGCAGCATATTTCCGACAATATGCTGACAAGAATGAAGCGCAACGTCACCAGACGGGAGACCTATGATTTTGTGGAGCGACTCAGAAGGGATGTACCCGATATCCATTTGCGGACGACGCTGATGGTGGGTTTCCCAGGAGAGACACAGAAGGATTTTGATGAACTGATTGCCTTTGCCCAATGGGCTCGCTTTGAGCGGATGGGGGCCTTCGCTTATTCTGAAGAGGAAGGCACCTATTCGGAACTGCATTATGAAGATGATGTGCCAGAGGAGATTAAACAGCAGCGTTTGGACAAACTGATGCGTGTGCAACAGCGTATCAGTGAGGAAATAGAGGCTGAAAAAGTGAATTCTATCCAGCGAGTCATCATCGATCGTGAGGAAGGTGATTATTATGTCGGGCGGACACAGTATAGCTCGCCGGAGGTTGATCCGGAGGTGTTGATACCTGTTTCAGACCGACAGCTGGAGATCGGTGAGTTCTATGATGTGCTCATCACTGACTCTGAGGAATTTGACATTTACGGAATAACAATCAAATAAAAGGATATGAATAACAAAGACTTTATCGCAACATTGGCAGCAAGGACAGGCCATTCTGTGGAGGAAACTCAACGGATGGTTGATACTGTGGTGGAGACTATGGGTGACCATTTTCTGGAAGATGATACTGTTCTTGTGCCAAATTTTGGTACCTTTGAGGTCAAGAAAAAGTTGGAAAGGGTGATGGTTAATCCTTCTACGGGACAGCGTATGTTGGTGCCTCCCAAACTGGTTTTGAACTTTAAGCCGAATGTAGGCTGGAAGGAACGTGTTAAAAATGGAGGGACTGAGTAATGTCAAAGATCACTATACAGGATTTGGCAAGTGTGCTTGTTGAACGCTGGCATTTGGGCAAGAAAGAAGCTTCAATGTTTGTCAACGAGTTGTTTTTTGTGATTCAGAAATCTCTCGACGAGGAAAAGAATGTCAAGGTAAAAGGCCTGGGAACATTCAAGATTATCGATGTTGACGATCGTGAGAGTGTGGATGTGAATACAGGTGACCGTGTACTGATAGAAGGTCACGGAAAGATCACCTTTACTCCCGACGCACTGATGAAGGAACTGGTAAACAAGCCTTTTTCACAGTTTGAGACGGTGGTTCTTAATGAGGGTGTCGACTTCAAAGAAGCTGCTGTCGATCAACCCGAGGAAACACCAGATGTTGTACTGGAGACGGAGGACAGTGCTGCGCCGTTAGTGGAATTTGTTGATGAGCCTCAGACGGAAACCCAGGAAATCCAAGAAACACCAGAAATCCCGGTTGTTCCTGAGGAGCCAGTAAAGGTGTTTGAAAAGCAGAACACACCAAAGGAACCGGATATTCCGGCAGCTCCTGAAAAACTGGTGGAGCAGGTGCCAACACAGCAGGAACCGATATCTGCCGAGACGGAAGAAGACAATACTGAGAAATCACCCGATGAAAGTGAAGAGCCGGATGCTTCCGAAGAGCCGGAGTTGCTTGAAAAAGAAAATGTATTCAAGAAGTATTATAAGTGGATTGGTATAGCAGTGCTGACCCTTGCTATTGGCATCTTGATAGGCTATCTAATGGGCAATCGCCCCAGTAATACGTCTGATACACAACAGAGCCCGTCTGCTGAAACTGTTGAAAAAGAGGTCGCTACAAACCTGCCAAAGGACTCGGCTATCATTAATAAGGAGGCTGATGTCGAAGATGAAATCATGGAAGAAGATGAAGATGCTGAGGAAGCTGAAGAAGATGAAGATGTGACAGATGATGTGGAGGCCAAGGAAGAAGAACGTGCTTTAGATAAGTGGGAGACGATGGATGCCCGTGTCAGGACAGGCGCTTACCGTATTGTCGGTACTGACACCATAGTGAAAGCCAAGGCAGGAGATAAGCTCACCCGTATTGCCAATCGTCTTCTTGGCCCGGGTATGGAATGCTATCTGGAAGTATACAATGGCCTTTCTTCAGGGGCTGTCTTGTCTGCGGGGCAGGAAATCAAGATTCCGAAGTTGGAATTGAAGAAGAAAAGAAGAAAATAGAGTAATAATTTCCTACTGAATGAAAAAGTTTCTTAAAACTTAAGTTTTAGGGAACTTTTTTAATATTATTTAGGTGGAAGAATGTTCGTTATATTCGATTTATTCACTACTTTTGCGGTCAAATTTAGAAAACATCAAATAGAAAAAATATTATGGCAGAAGCAATTGACATCCGTGAGTTGAATATCCGGATAGAACAGCAGAGTGCATTTGTTACGAATCTCGTAGCTGGTATGGACCGTGTCATCGTAGGACAGAAACATCTGGTAGACTCTCTCCTGATTGGTCTGTTGAGTGATGGACATATTCTTTTGGAAGGTGTACCTGGTCTGGCTAAGACACTGGCCATCAAGACCCTGGCTCAACTGATCGATTCAGAATACAGCCGTATTCAGTTTACACCAGACCTTCTCCCTGCCGACGTGATCGGAACGATGATCTATTCGCAGAAAGATGAGAAGTTCCAGGTGAAGAAAGGCCCTGTATTTGCGAACTTCGTGTTAGCAGATGAAATCAACCGTGCTCCAGCAAAGGTGCAGAGTGCCTTGCTTGAGGCCATGCAGGAAAAGCAGGTGACGATTGGCAGTGAGACTTTCAAGTTGCCAAATCCCTTCCTTGTTATGGCTACACAGAACCCCATTGAACAGGAGGGTACCTATCCATTGCCAGAAGCACAGGTAGACCGTTTCATGTTGAAGGTGGTGATTGATTATCCCACACTCGATGAGGAAAAGAAGATTATCCGCGAGAACATTGCCGGCGAGATGCCGAAGGTGACTCCGGTAACGACTGCTGATGAGATTCTCAAAGCACGTAGTGTGGTAGGCGAGGTATATCTCGACGAGAAGATTGAGCAGTATATTGCCGATATCGTTTTCGCCAGCCGTTATCCTGACCGTTATGGCTTGAAGGATCTGAAGGACATGATCTCCTTCGGTGGATCTCCGCGTGCCAGTATCAATCTGGCCAAGGCTGCCCGTGCCTATGCCTTTATCAAACGGCGTGGCTATGTGGTGCCTGAGGATGTCCGTGCTGTGGCCCATGATGTACTGCGTCATCGTATTGGCCTTACCTATGAGGCTGAAGCCAGCAACATCACAAGCGAGGAAATCGTTTCTAAGATCGTCAACAAGGTTGAGGTTCCCTGATTCTAGAAAGACTTGAAAGTCTGAATATCTAGAATATCTGGATTGTTATGGAGACTAGTGAGATTATAAAGAAAGTCCGTAAGATTGAAATCAAGACCCGTGGGCTGAGTTCAAACATCTTTGCCGGCCAGTATCATTCTGCCTTCAAGGGTAGGGGAATGGCCTTCAGCGAGGTGCGGGAATATCAGTTTGGTGATGATGTGCGTGACATTGACTGGAATGTGACCGCCCGTTTCCATCGTCCATACGTCAAGGTGTTTGAGGAAGAGCGCGAACTGACGGTAATGTTGCTGATTGATGTCAGTGGCTCACTCGATTTCGGAACTCAGAAGCAGATGAAGCGTGATATGGTGACGGAGATAGCTGCTACCATCGCCTTTAGCGCCATTCAGAACAATGATAAGATCGGCGTTGTGTTCTTTTCCGATAAGATTGAGAAATACATCCCACCCAAGAAAGGCCGTAAGCATATCCTCTATATTATCCGTGAGATGCTGGATTTCCATCCAGAGTCGAAGCGGACGGATGTGAAGCAGGCAGTGGAGTTCTTGTCGAGTGTCCAGAAACGGCGTACGACAGCCTTTATCCTCAGCGACTTCTATGTACGCAATGATTTCCAGCAGTCGCTACAGATTGCCAATCGTAAGCATGATGTGGTGGCTATACAAGTTTATGACCAGCGTGCCCGGGAGTTGCCTGATATAGGGCTGATGAAGGTTGTGGATGCTGAGACAGGTTTTGAACAGTATGTAGATACCAGTTCCAAGCGCCTGCGTGAATCCTATCACAAATATTGGCAGAGTCGCCAGTCACAGTTGCTGGAGACCTTTAATAAAAGTAATGTGGATAATGTCAGCATTGCTACCAACGAGGACTTCGTAAAAGCACTACTGATGTTGTTCAAACAGAGAAGCTGAAATAGTGAATAGTGAGATGAAAATAAGAGCATTGAAGGAAGTGAAGTCAGAATGGATGGTGAAAGTACTGCTTGTACTGTTCACTATTCACTGTTCACTGTTCACTTCTTTCGCCCAGGTTTCCGTAGAGGCCAGTGTGGATCGTATTGAGATGCTCGTCGGACAGCAGGCTCATGTGACACTGAAGGCTGTGGTGAAAGAGAATTCAAAGGTGGAGTTTCCTAAGTTCGGACCATCGGAATTCGTAACACCTGGTGTAGAAGTGCTGACAGGTCAGGCGTTGGATGACAAGGAATTGGATAATGGCTGTGTCGAGAAGTCGATGGTCTATACCCTCACATCCTTCGACGATACGCTCTATTATCTGCCGCCTCTCACCGTTAAGGTTGATGGTAAACCATATCAGAGCAAGAGTCTGGCACTGAAGGTGCTGACCATAGAAGTTGACACCACACATGTTGAACAATTTTTCGGACCAAAGGATGTGCAGGATAATCCCTTCCTTTGGAGTGACTGGAGCCTCTCGTTTTGGTTGAGCGTTCTGCTTCTAATCCTCTTGGCCTTAGTTTATTATCTGTATATACGTATACGTGATAATAAGCCGATTATCACACATATCCGTATCGTTAAGAAATTGCTGCCGCACCAGAAGGCTATGAAGGAAATCGAACAAATCAAGGCCGATAAGATGGTGTCGTCGGAGAATCCAAAGGAGTATTATACCAAGCTGACTGATACACTCCGTAGATATATCGAAGAGCGTTATGGCTTCAGTGCGATGGAGATGACCAGCAGTGAAATTATCGAGAAACTGACAGCCTCTCAAGACCAGAAGGCACTCGCTGAACTGCGCCAGTTGTTTACAACAGCCGATCTTGTGAAGTTTGCGAAATACTCTACGCTGATAAACGAGAATGATATGAATCTCGTGAATGCTATTGAGTTCATTAACCAGACGAAGTTGGAGAATGTACCTACCGAAGAGGTTGTCAAGCCACAGTTGTCTGAGGAGGACGTACGATCTCAGAAGATGCGTCGTACATTGAAAGGTGTCATCATGGTGCTGATCGTATGTTGTGTCGCCTTGCTGTGCTATGTGGTATATACTGTTTATCAACAGATTAATTAATTGAGAAGATGGAATTTGCCAATAAAGAATATCTGTTTCTGCTCCTGCTCCTCATACCTTATTTAATATGGTATATGATGTACAGGAAGAAAACGGAGCCCACCATGCGGATGAGCGATACCTTTGCCTTCCGTTATGCACCGAAGAGCTGGAAGGTGCGTCTCATGCCCCTGTCCATGCTGCTCCGTATGCTGGCATTTGTGATGATAGTCCTCGTGTTGGCTCGTCCTCAGACACAGAATTCGTGGAAGAACAAGTCTGTCGAGGGTATCGATATCATGCTGGCAATGGACGTTTCCACTTCCATGTTGGCAGAAGATCTGAAGCCCAATCGTATTGAGGCTGCCAAACAGGTGGCTTCTGAGTTCATTGCAGGACGTCCGAATGATAATATCGGTCTCTCCATCTTTGCTGGCGAGGCATTTACCCAGTGTCCGATGACCACCGATCACGCCTCTTTGATGAATCTCCTGCAGAATGTGCGTACGGATATCGCAGCCCGAGGTCTTATTGAGGACGGTACAGCCATCGGTATGGGACTGGCTAATGCCGTCTCTCGTCTGAAAGACTCCAAGGCCAAGAGCAAGGTTGTGATCCTGTTGACCGATGGTAGTAACAACCGCGGTGATATCTCCCCGATGACGGCCGCAGAGATTGCCAGAAGTCTTGGTATCCGTGTTTACACCATTGGCGTGGGAACGAACAAGGTGGCGCCTTATCCGATGCCTGTGGCTGGTGGTGTACAATATGTGAATATTCCTGTGGAGATCGATAACAAGACGCTCAGTGAGATTGCAGTAGCCACAGAAGGCGATTTTTACCGTGCTACGAATACGAAGGAACTTCGTAAGATCTATCAGGAAATTGACAGACTGGAGAAATCAAAACTCAACGTGAAACAGTTCAGCAAGAGGTATGAGGCTTATCAGCCTTTTGCGCTGATTGCCGTGCTGGCCTTGTTGCTTGAGATTCTGTTACGTATAACTATATTCAGGAGGATACCGTAAGATGTTTAGATTTGAAGACCCCATATATCTCTGGCTGTTGGTGCTGATACCTGTATTAGCACTCGTCAGATTCATCTCTTACCGGAACCAGAAGAGAAAGCTGCGCAAGTTCGGCGATCCGAAGTTGCTGAAGGAACTGATGCCCGATGTGTCGCGCTTCCGTCCTTCTGTCAAGTTCTGGATTTTATTGGCAGCCTTGGCACTTCTCATCATCATGCTGGCTCGTCCTCAGATGGGTACGAAGATTAGTCAGGAGAAACGCACGGGTATTGAAACGATTATCGCCCTCGACATTTCCAACTCTATGTTGGCAGAGGATATCGTACCAAGCCGTTTGGACCGTAGTAAGATGATGGTAGAGAATCTTGTTGACCATTTCACCAACGATAAGATAGGCTTGATCGTCTTTGCAGGCGATGCTTTTGTACAGTTGCCTATTACCAGCGACTATGTGTCGGCGAAAATGTTCCTGTCGAGTATTGATCCTTCGATGATGGCGACACAGGGAACGGATATTGCCGCTGCCATCAATATGGGTATGAACAGTTTTACGCAGGAGGAAGGTATTGGCAAGGCTATTATCGTCATTACTGATGGTGAGGATCATGAGGGTGGTGCCCTTGAGGCTGCTGAAACTGCCAAGAAGAAAGGTATGCGTGTTTATGTGCTAGGTGTTGGCTCTTCTCAGGGAGCGCCAATTCCCATCCCCGGTACTGGTAATTACATGAAGGATAACACGGGCAATACAGTGATGTCTGCCCTGAATGAAGATATGTGTAAGCAGATTGCAGCAGCAGGTGGCGGTGTCTATATCCATGTGGAGAACAATAGTGCGGCTCAGCAGCAGTTGGATAATGAACTCGATAAGCTATCGAAGAAAGAGACCAATACGACGGTTTACAGCGATTACGACGAACAGTTCCAGGCTTTTGGTATCTTAGCACTACTCTTGCTGATTATCGAGATTTGTATTCTGGATCGTCGTAACCCCTTGCTGAAGAAACTTTCACTCTTTAAAAGGAATTCCCGACTCATTTTAGTAGCAGTCATATCTCTTACCGCTTGCCTCTCCCCATTCACCTCTGCCAACGCTCAGACGGATCGTCAGTATGTACGCCAGGGAAATAAGCAGTATCGCGCAGGCGACTTTGCCAATGCCGAGGTATCTTATCGTAAGGCAGTAGAGAAGAATCCCCGTAATCCCCAGGCTACCTATAATCTGGGCAATGCGCTGATGGCCCAGAAGAAAGACTCAGCGGCTATAGAGCAGTTCCAGAATGCTGCTAAGTTGGAAACAAATCCCATGCGTAAGTATCGTGCTTTCCATAATATGGGTGTGATTTGTCAGGGACATAAGATGTATGGTGAGGCTATAGAGGCCTATAAAAACGCACTCAGGTTGAATCCGGAAGATAATGAGACGCGTTACAACCTCGTTCTATGCAAGCATCAGAAGAATAAGCAGGATCAGAACCAGCAGCAGAATCAGCAGCAGAAGCAGGATAAGAAAGACGATAAAAAAGAACAGGATAAGCAAGAGCAGAACAAGGACAAGCAGAAAGAGCAGAAGCCTCAGATGAGTAAGGACAATGCCGAACAGCTGCTTAATGCTGCCATGCAACAGGAGAAACAGACACAGGATCGTCTGAAGAAAGCCCAGCAGCAGCCCCAGCGACGTCAGGTCTTGAAGAATTGGTGATTTATTGTGAATAGTGATAAGTGAATAGATAATAGTGATAATGAAAAGAAATAGGACAGATGCAGTGAAGTGTAGATGGATGGTGAAAGTGCTATTGGTACTGTTCACTATTCACTATTCACTATTCACTGCTGTAGCCCAGACACTGACGGCCTCGGCTCCCTCACATGTGGGGGTGGGAGAGCAGTTCCGACTTACCTATACAGTTAATACTCAGAATGTCAGTGAGTTCAGAGCTGGCGATATCCCAGATGAACTGGAAGTACTCATAGGCCCCAATCGTTCTATGCAGTCCAGCTATCAGATTATCAATGGCCATACCAGTTCCTCGTCGTCCATCACGTATACATATATCGTGGTGCCTACAAAAAACGGCACATATACGATTCCTGCTGCTCATGTCATTGTTGACGGTAAGAGCATCGCTTCAAACACCTTGAAGATTACAGTATCAGGCAATGCCCGTAGTCAGGCAAATGGTGCCGGAACATCTGCTCGACAACGTCAGCATGATGATGAGCCTGAGTTGAGGGATGCCGGCAGTCATATCTCCGGATCGGATCTCTTTATCAAGGTGAGTGCCAACAAGAAGCGTGTCTATGAGCAAGAACCCATTCTCCTGACCTATAAGGTATATACCTTGGTGTCTCTGACGCAGTTAGAGGGTAAGATGCCCGACCTGAAAGGTTTCCATACTCAGGAGGTGGATCTGCCACAGCAGAAGAGTTTCAAGATCGAGACACTCAATGGCCGTCCGTATCGCACAGTGACATGGAGCCAGTATGTGATGTTTCCCCAGCTGACGGGTAAGTTGACGATTCCAAGCATCACTTTCAATGGCATCGTTGTTCAGCAGAATCGTAACATCGACCCCTTTGAGGCTTTCTTCAATGGGGGTTCGGGCTATGTGGAGGTGAAGAAGCAGATTGTTGCCCCCAGTATTGATATTCAGGTGGATCCGCTGCCACAGCGCCCTGCAAACTTCTCAGGTGGTGTGGGAAAATTCAATATCTCTGCACAACTCGACAAGACCGAGGCCAAGGCCAATGATCCCATCTCCCTGCGTGTCATCGTCAGTGGTGTGGGTAATCTGAAACTTATCAAGCAGCCTCAGGTGGAGTTCCCCAAGGACTTTGATAAGTACGATGCAAAGATTACTGATAAGACAAAGTTGACGTCGAATGGTGTAGAAGGCTCGATGATCTACGATATCCTGGCAGTGCCCCGTCATCCTGGCAAGTTTGAAATACCGCCTATTGAGTTCGTTTTCTTCAATACGGCTACACAAAAATATGAGACGGTGAAGTCCGAGGGCTTTACACTCAATGTGGCCAAGGGGTCTGGTAGTGCTAAGGTCAGCGATTTCACAGGACAGGAAGACCTCCAGCTGTTGAACAAGGATATCCGTCATATCAAGACGGGTGCCAGCAGGCAGCACTCACTCGATGACTTCTTCTTTGGATCTACGGGTTATTGGTGCTCGCTCATCATCCTGGCAGTCATCTTTATCTCTCTATTCGTGATCTTCCGTCAGCGGGCAATCGAGAATGCCAACATCACCAAGCAGCGTGGCAAACGTGCCAATAAGGTAGCTACCAAGCGCCTGAAGAAGGCTTCACGCCTGATGGCAGAAAATAAACCCAGTGAGTTTTACGATGAGGTACTCCGTGCCCTTTGGGGATATGTGGGTGATAAGCTCGCCATTCCTGTGGAGCAGCTATCCCATGATAATATCAGCCAGCGTCTGACTGAACGGCAGGTTGACGAGGTGACCATCGGTGAGTTTATGGGTGCCCTCGATGAATGCGAGTTTGAACGCTATGCCCCTGGTGATCCAAAGGGTAATATGAATAAGGTATATGATAAGGCCATGAATGCGATTGAGAAGATTGAAGAGGTGATGAAGAAAAGTGGAAAGAGGAAAGTGGAAAGCGGGAAGGCCCGTCTCATTCTGCTTGCGGTCATCTCTCTTTCCTCTTTTCTCATACCGCTTGCCTCTCATGCCATCACAAAAGCAGAAGCTGATTCCGCCTATGTACGAGGCGAATACCAGAAGGCTATCGACGACTATGAGGCCCTGCTTAAGAAGGGTGTCTCAGCCGAGCTGTATTATAATCTTGGCAATGCCTATTATCGCACAGAGAATATCACCCGTGCTGTGCTCAACTATGAACGTGCATTGTTGTTGTCGCCAAGCGATCCGGATATCCGCTTTAACTTGCAGATGGCTCGTTCCAAGACCATCGACAAGATTGTGCCCGAACAGGAGATGTTCTTCGTTACCTGGTATCGTTCGCTAGTTAATATGGCCAGTGTCGATGGATGGGCCATGATTGCACTGGTGTGTCTGGGTCTTGCCATTATCCTGGCATTGATATATCTTTTCTCCAACTATGTATGGCTGCGCAAGGTGGGCTTTTTTGGAGCCTTCCTGATGATTGTTGTCTTCATCTGCAGTAATATCTTCGCCCATCAGCAGAAAAATCAGTTGGTGAACCGCTCAGGTGCCATCATTATCGAATCAGCCGTCAATGTGAAGAGTACGCCAGCCAAGAACGGCATAGACCTCTTCATTCTTCACGAGGGTACAAGGGTTACCATCATCGACGCCTCGATGAAGGAGTGGAAGGAGATTCGCCTGGCAGACGGTAAGGAGGGTTGGATAGAAACCAAACAGATGGAGACCATTTAAAGGTAAAAAGCTTAAAGGGTAAAAAAATACCGATGGACTTTCAGCCGATCATAGATTTCGACAAACAATTGCTGCTCTTGCTGAATGGCAGTGATTCGCTCTTTCTTGACTCCCTGGTAGTTACTTTGACGACTGCCTGGACGTGGGTGCCGCTTTATATTAGTCTTTTGATAGTTGTCATCAAGAACAGCGAGTCAGCCTTGAAGATATCGCTCATTATAGCCTCGGCAGGACTATGTGTGCTGCTGGCTGGTACTATCGATGATACAATTGTCAAGCCTTTGGTGGGTCGTTGGCGTCCTACCCGTGATCCGGAGATAGGACTCATGGTGGATATCGTCGATGGCTATCGTGGCGGCAATTATGGCTTTTTCTCAGCCCATGCTGCCAACACGTTCAGCATCGCCGTTTTCTTCTGCTGGCTGGTGCGCAGTCGCTTGCTTTCCATTGCACTGGTTCTGTGGTCACTCACCAATTGCTGGACACGTCTCTATCTGGGTGTTCATTTCCCAGGTGATATCTTAGTCGGTCTTTGCTGGGGTGGAATCGTTGGTACGGGTGTCTACTTCCTCTATCGCTATCTGATCAACAAGTGGACTCAGCCCTCCCGTTTTACCTCACTCGCCTATACCAAGACGGGGTTTGCTCTGAACGATGCCGATCTTCCGGTATGTGTGCTGGTGTTTACGCTGATCTATGCGGTTCTGCGTGCGTGCCTCGCATGACTCTTTTTAATAATAGAAAACAATGATTGATCCCAAACATATCCATATTAGCGACTATCAGTATCCGCTTCCAGACGAACGTATAGCCAAATTTCCCATCGCTCAGCGTGATCATTCCAAACTGTTGGTCTATCGTCACGGTGAAGTGGGAGAAGACGTGTTCTATCATTTGCCAGACTATTTACCGAAGGGTAGTCTGATGGTGTTTAACAATACTAAGGTGATTCAGGCCCGTATGCATTTCCGTAAGTCGACAGGCGCCTTGATTGAGGTGTTCCTGCTGGAACCTGCAGAGCCTTCCGATTACGAGTTAATGTTTCAGACATCGGGTCATTGTGCTTGGTATTGCCTGGTTGGCAATCTGAAGAAATGGAAAGAGGGCACGCTGACGAGAGAATGCATAATTCATAATGCACAATGCATAATAAGTGCTACCCGCGGAGAGATTCACGGCACATCCCATCGCATCGATTTCGAGTGGACGGGTGGTGTTTCCTTTGCAGAAGTGATCGACGCAATGGGTGAACTGCCGATTCCGCCATATCTTAATCGTGAGACACAGGAGAGCGACAAGACCACCTATCAGACGGTCTACTCCAAAATCAAGGGTAGCGTAGCAGCCCCTACAGCAGGCCTTCATTTCACTGAACAGGTGCTCCAGGCGATTGATGATGCAGGCATTGACCGTGAGGAACTTACGCTGCATGTGGGTGCAGGCACATTCAAACCTGTGAAGAGTGAGGAGATCGAGGGGCATGAGATGCATACGGAGTTTATCAGTGTGCGTCGCTCAACCATCCAGAAACTCATTGATCATGATGCTTCTGCTATCGCGGTGGGTACCACGAGTGTCAGAACTTTGGAAAGTCTCTACTACATGGGTCTGAAGGTGATGCAAAATCCCGATCTTGCGGATGATCAACTTCATGTAGCCCAATGGGAACCGTATGAAGGAAGATGTAAGATGGAAGATGGAAGATGTATCAAAAGCCTGGAGGCCATAAAGGCCTTGGCAGCATGGATGGATGCCCGTCAGTTAGAGGTGCTTCATAGCAGCACACAGATCATCATCGCCCCAGGCTACGACTATCATATCGTCAAGATGCTCGTCACCAATTTCCACCAGCCGCAGTCTACTTTGCTGCTATTGGTGAGTGCCTTTGTCAAGGGTGACTGGCGAAAGATCTATGATTTTGCCTTAGCCCACGATTTCCGTTTCCTGAGCTATGGCGATTCGTCGCTGCTTATTCCTTAGCCCGCAGTTGCCAGAAGGCAACGGCAGCTGCAGCAGCCACATTCAGTGAGTCGACACCGTGAGCCATAGGTATACGCACCGTATAGTCGGCTTCGTTAATCGTTTCTTGGGGCAATCCGTCGCCCTCCGTTCCCATGATGATAGCCAACCGCTCTTCGCTGGCTACGGTGGCATTGTCGATAGATACCGATTGGTCTGTCAGTGCCATCGCTGCTGTCTTGAAACCATAGTCATGCAGGGTATCATAATTGTCTAACCAAGTCCAGGGTACGAGGAATACACTGCCCATCGATACTCTCACGGCTCTTCGGTTCAGAGGGTCACATGCATTTCTCGTCAGGAGTACGGCATCAATGTCGAGGGCAGCAGCCGAACGAAAGATTGCACCGATGTTCGTGGTATCCACCACACCGTCGATCACCACGATGCGCTTCTGTCTATGTGGGGCTTCTGTCTCGGTGATGGTCTGAAGCAGTTCGATGGCTGTGCGTTCCTGAGGTCTTCGCATCCCACAAAGCACGCCCCGGGTCAGCGTGTAGCCCGTCAGTTGTTCCAGCAATGCTCTGTTACCTGTATAGACGGGTATCTCCCCACATTGTCCGATGATGGTCTTGGCATCGCCCTCGATATGCCTGCGCTCGCAGAGCAGTGCCACGGGTTCGTAGCCGGCATTCAGCGCCACCTGTATCACCTTGGGACTCTCTGCGATGAAGATGCCCTTCTGAGGCTCTACCTTGTTACGCAGTTGGGCTTCCGTAAGCGATGAGAACATCTCTATACCAGGCTCCGTCAATGATGATATCTCTATGATCTTTGCCATCAGAAACTTAGTTTTGGAATACGAGACAAGCCCATTCGTTGTCTTCCTTCTGTGCTGCCAGTGTCATTCCTAAACTTTGTGCTTTCTCTGTGAGCATGGGGATATCGGCGGTATAGAATCCGCTCAGTATCAGGCGTGCACCAGGAGCCATCTTCTCATGCATCATCGGCATGTCTGCCAACAGGATGTTGCGATTGATGTTAGCCATCACGAGGTCGAAGGAACCTTCCACCTCTTTTAATATATTCACGTCGCCCAACAGCGAGGTGAATCGTTCGTCCACACGATTGATCACAGCATTATGGCGGGCATTGTCTACGCTCCACTCGTCGATGTCATAACCCACAGCTTCTTTCGCACCGAGTTTCAGCGCACATATCGCTAATATGCCTGTTCCCGTCCCACAGTCCAGCACCTTCAGGGTAGTGAATAGTGAATAGTGAATAGTGAATAGTTCTTGGAGGGTGGCGCAGATCATGCGGGTGGTCTCGTGGGTACCGGTGCCAAAAGCCAGCTTCGCATCAATCTCAATCGCGATGTCCTGATCGGAGATGACTTTTGGCAGATGCCGTCCATCGTGGATGATCACACCTCTTCCATCTTCCATCTTACTTCTTACTTCTATCGGCTCAAAACCTTCCTGTTCCCACTGTTCGTTCCAGTCTTTGTCTTCAGCCTCCCGAATGTCATAACTGATGCTGACGCCATCAAAGGGGAAATCCTCCAACGATTTCTGAAGGGCCTGCTCGTCGAAAAGTGCTTGTTGTACATAGCCTGTCAGACCGGTTTCTGTCTCCACGAATGTTTCAAAACCTACATCTCCAGCCATCGCTGCCAACACGTCGCAGGCATCGGCAGAGTAGGGGGTCAGGGTGAATGCTACCTCGTAATATTTCATATTGGATGTTAAATTTTGGTGCAAATTTACAAAAAATAGGGAAAATCCTACCGTGGTTTAGGGTTTTTCCTTATATTTGCAGTAAAATTGTGAGTAATTTTGCATCGTGAACAATTAAATAGTGTTGAAATATGAAGAAACTGATTCTTATCTCGTTACTCATCGGGGCCCTGCCTCTTTCGATGGTGGCCCAGGATGACGATCTCTACTTCGTTCCTAAAAAGAGCAGCAAGGTAGAGAGAGTGAATGACAACTACGGTCTGCCTCGCGAGACGTATTATGCGGGGAGCAACCGTAGTGTTGACGATTATAACCGTCGTATGAGCACTTATGTGCCCATCGATTCTGCTGCATCCGATATCATCGACTTCAACGGTGAACTGGGTGTTTATCCTGATTCGTTGGATGACTATACGTTGACACGTAAGATGGAACGTTTCGACGACTATAGTCTCTCCGACAATGCCGCCTACTGGGCAGGCTATCAGGAGGGCCGTCACGACCTGTGGTGGCATTCGCCCTGGTACTACCGCACCTACGGCTGGTATAATTGGTATGATCCCTGGTATTACAGTAGCTGGCGCTATGGCATCTACGATCCTTGGTATTATGGACCTTACAGCTGGTATGGTGGCTGGTGGTATGATCCCTGGTACTACGATTACTATGGCTATCCTTACTATCGCTATGGCTATAGCTACTGGGGTGGTGGAATCGGAGGACGTCTCAGCTATAACGACCACACTGGCACAATCCGCATGGATCGTGGCAACATGAACGGACGTATCTATTCTTCTGCCACATCGGGCGGCACCCGTAGCAGTGCCAGCAGTCGCTTGGGAGCCCAGCGCACCAGCAGCTTGCGAGACCGCACCGTAGGCAACCACAGTGCCTATACACCCTCTACGTCATCACGTACTGCAACGACACGTACCACAACTAACCGGGCTACGACTACCTATACACCGACTACCACCGGTGGAGGTGGCAGCGTTGGCGGCGGTGGCTTCAGCGGTGGCGGTGGACGTGCCTCTGGTGGCGGAGGCGGTGGAGGCCGTTCTGGCGGTGGCCATGTAGGCGGACGCAGATAGTAGTGAATAGTTAATAGTGAATAGTTAATAGTGAAAAATAGTATGAAGAAGATATTTTTCGCAGCCTTGGCTATGGCAGTCGTCCTGCCAGCCGCTGCACAGGATACATACGAAAGTGGCCGTCTGCTGGGAAGTGACCTTAACGGTACGGCTCGCTACGTGGGCATGGGTGGCGCGATGGAGGCCTTAGGAGCCGATATCTCCACCACGAGTTCTAACCCCGCCGGTATTGGTCTGTTCCGCCATTCCACTATGAGCGCAAGTTTCGGACTGGTGTCGCAGGCTGATGCACACGAGTTCGACGGTCGCAGCACCTCTAACATGAGTTTCGATCAGGCTGGTTTTGTCTATTCGATGCGCATGGACCGCACCTCGTTTCTCAACTTCTCGTTCAACTACCACAAGAGCCGCAATTTCAATCAGATCCTCTCTGTGGCCGATCATGCCTTGCGCGAAGTATCGTCGAACCTCATCACTGCCGAGAAGGATCTGCAGGGCCACTACTGCCTTGACATGAGCAACGACGGATATATACTGGGATATAAGTCTGCCACGAGTTCACAGCAGGCGCTCAATTTCAGCCAACTCGACTATCTGAATGCCAATGTTCTGGCCGATGATGATGTTGATTACGGTTGGATGTACAATGGTATGAATGGCGATGCCTATAATTTCGACCGTGCCCATCGTGGCTGGATCAATGAGTTCGACTTCACCCTCAGCGGTAATTCCAACGACCGCGTCTACTGGGGTGTCACCGCAGGCATCTATGATGTCAAATACAAGGGTTACAGCGAGTATACCGAAGGCTTGAGGTTCCTCAACGGCAACGATGGCGGTATTGTCAGCTATGGTGACTATCGTACCATCAAGGGTACGGGTGTCGATATCAAGGCTGGCGTCATCGTCCGTCCTGTGGAGTATTCACCGTTCCGTCTGGGTCTCTATATCAATACCCCCACCTGGTATGACCTGACCACAGATAATACCACCGCGCTCTACAACCAGAGTGCTCTTGGTGAGCTTTTGGATGGCACCCATATCGAAATGGGCGACATTGAGAACTCCTACGAATTCCGTTACTATACAGCATGGAAGTTTGGTCTCAGCCTGGGTCACACCATCGGCAACAATCTCGCCATCGGTGCTACCTACGAGTTCTCCGACTACGGTGCCAGTCAGAACCGCGTGAAGGATGGTTACGATTACTATGGCAATGAGGATTCCTATAAGGACAATGTTATGAAGCGTAACACGGAGGATGTGTTGAAGGGTGTTTCCACGCTGAAGCTGGGTCTTGAGTACAAGCCCGTTCCTGAGGTGGCCCTGCGTCTGGGTTACAATTACATCTCGTCGGCATACGCTGAGAACGGCGTGCGTGACCAGACACTCGACTCCTACGGTGTGAAATATGCTTCCACCTCCGACTATGTCAACTGGAAGAGCACCAACCGTATCACTGCCGGCGTAGGTTGCAAGATCGGTGACATGAACCTCGATGTGGCTTATCAATACAGCACAACCGATGGAACCTTCTATCCCTTCCAGCCTAATCTGACAGGCAGCCTGGATGCTGCCAGCGTCAGCAATAAGCGTCATCAAGTGCTCCTTACCCTCGGATATACCTTCTGATGGCGAAACAGAGACACTTCTATATGATAATGACGATCGCTGCCATGTTCTGTGCATGCGGTCAGCGTGCTCCTCAGACTGAGGGCAAGGAAACGACGGATAGCATTGCTGCTACCGTGAGTCAAGACAGCCTTATGGCAGATGTCGGGAATATGGTCACAGTGGAAACCGTTAAATTCGAGAAGAATGACTCCTCCGCTGAAGTGTCACTTCTCGTTCATTGGCCGGTCAGTGGCGATAAGGTTATTGTCGACAGCCTGCGGAAGCATATCTGTTGGTTGCTTGATGGCGAGTTTGATGATCCTAAGGACTTCCAGACTTATGGCGAATCGCTGTTCGAGTCGGTGTCGGCTGAATGGCATGACGTATATGATGAGATGGAGCCGGACGATCGCCTTGGAGCCTTTTCCAGGAGCCACGACATCACCAAGCTGACCGAGACCGCCAGCTACATCACCTATTACTATAGCAATTTTATGTATGGTGGTGGCGCTCATGGCTTTACCACAGAAGTGGGATTCACCTTCCGCAAGAGCGACGGCAAGCAGATTCCCCTGCTTACCAATACCGATTCACCCAAACTATCGGCGCTGATCAAAGAGGGTGTGAGGCGCCATTTCTCAGGGGATGCCGACCACCTCCTAAGCGACGATGAACTGTTGGAGTATCTTTTTGCCGAGGAGGTCAGTTCGCTCAACAATATTCCTTTGCCCGGCAATTCTCCCTATCTCTCCGACACGGGCGTCGTCTTCAACTATACCCAGTACGAGATAGCCCCTTATTCCTCCGGCATCATCATCTTCGAGATTCCTTTCCAGGATATCCGTCCTTTCCTCACGCCTGAGGCTTTGGAGATGATAGATGCAAATCGCCCAGACATGAGGTGAGTCATATCCGGGCGATTGATTAAGAGACTGATGGTTACTTGATGGTCAGCCAGACGGGTTCATCACGGGCTTTTGCCTCGACGATCTTTTGTTTGAGTTCATAAAGCCACTTGCGGGATTCGAGGACTTGGCCTACCAGTTGGTTGCGACCTACGAGGATGCAGCCTTGGGTGTCCTTGGCTGTGTTGCCCATGTGGATGCGGATGCCCTTGAAGAGGTGGTTGAAGTCGGGGCCACCGAGCAGGACAGGGAGCCACATCTTGAACTTCGGACTCCAGGTAATTACTACCGCGTATCGGCCTTCTGGGATGGCGAAGGGCTTTAAACTCTCTGCCTTCTTGGGCGATCGAAGCACAGCTTCTTTCGATACCGTTGTCTTCAACTCCAATGCCGTTGGTTCGAGGGTGTCGCAGAAGTAAGTTTGTTTTTCTCCTGCCAGGTATTCATCATCTACTTTCTCTACAATGTAGAGCTTGCCTATTGTATAGGTCTTGCGTTTTGCTATGCGTACTAATACTAATTCCATAATTTTCAATGTTCAATGTTCACTTTTCACTATTCACTTTTACCTTACTCCAGTGGGTCTTGTCCACCTTCTCTATCCAGCCGTCACGACCCCAACGGGAAGTGATTTTCCTGAGAGCTGCCTCTGAACAGAAACCTCGTTTCAAAGGGCGCAGATCGTCGATGGTGAACGTAGGCGGCAGCTGGTCGAAGATGGAGTGATTGACACCGTATCGCAGACACTCGTCCTGAGCATCGATATACTGATTCTGCAAGGCCTCGCCGAAGGCACGAATCTGCTGAGAGAGGCAGTAGTCGGCCATCATCAGCGCAAAATCGATGCACGCCTTGGTCTCCTTATCCTTGCCAGACAGCATGTGGAAGATAACCCCACAGCGGAAGCCGATGACGGCAGCACGCTTACGATAAGTGTCCTTTACGTGGTCAATATCCTTAGCAGCCTCTACGCGTTTCTCCTCAACCCAAGCCTCGATGGCCTTCCTCAAACGAGGTACATCCACGAGCCCAGTAAAGCTACGCAGACGAGTGACGGCCTGCTGAATACGGGCTTCATCCTCAGCCGAACGACGTCCAAACTTGGGCATCTTGGCAAAGCTGGAGTCAGGCATCTCAGCCACGAGCACACGAGAAGAAAGACCATTCTCGATGTTGTCCGACTTGAAGCACTTCCGCATGGCACCGTTCGTGCCGAGCATCGTCCAGTTGTAGGCCACGTTGACCACTCCCGACTCAGCCTGATCAGAGTTGTAATCCTGCCCCCACTCACCGTAGTCGAACGAGAGACGATAGATGTCATATTTCGAACTCCAAGAGCCTGCACCATTGGTTTTGCGAAGCGTGTCAAGTTCCTCACCGAAGCTATACAAGGTATGCCCCTGCGCATTCTTGAATCGTTTCAAAAGTGTTGAACAAGAGACGGTTACAGGCACCACTCGAATCAATACGTGTGGGTCTTCGGGAGCCTTCTCGTTGGCCTTGCGGCCTTTCTTGCGCTCCTTCCATTCCTCCTCACGCTTGCGGGCAAGGGCATCCTCTTCGTCGAGCTGACGTTTCCAGATATCGACAGCGTTCTTGACTACCGACTTATTGGAAGCCTGCTCACCACGAATGATTGACATCAGTCCGAGGCGGTGGATGTTGCCATCACAATACTCTACCGTTACCTGGTCGGCGTATGCTGCACAGATGGGCATGATGCCACAAAGTACAGGCATGTGCATCGAGACAGGCACACCAACCAACGATTCTTTGAGTCCGATCGGCAGTTTGTTCCATTGAACATTGAACATTGACGATTGACCATTTTCTGTGCCATCGAAATCATCCTCATCGGAATTGTCAATGGTCAATGATAAATGGTCAATGATAGAAGACAATGTCTTCGAAATGCCCTTGGGCTCTTCCTTGCAAGCCGAGTCAACGACCGATTTCAGTTCCACATCGGAAAGTCCGAAACGAGGCATCACCTGCATCAACACCTCTTTCTTGTTGTCGCAGATGGCTCGGAGATTAACGGCCAGTTTATGCAACTTGACATTCCTTTCACCTTCAGCCGGCTCACCACCATTCCTCCGCCACCACTCTTTTATAATAGCGGTATAAGGTATGCCCTTGAACGACGGCTCAGATTTGAGCTCTTGTTCACTCAATCCAGAATTGGATTCAGTTGCAACCAATCCACTTTTGGATTCGTTGGCAATCGGCGCAGATTTGCGCTCGTTAGACGTCGGCTGAGATTTCAGTTCACGTTCTTCTGATACCTCAAACAGCTTCGGATTAACATACTTGGTATGATCCTCCGGCACCATATAGATGCACCTCGAAACGTCCTTCACAGCTGCATCGGGTGTGAATCCCGTAGCCTCTTTCATCAGTTCCTGTGCTGTTTCAGGTGTCATCCCTTCCGGCAACTCCACCAGCACATGAGTACCGCGACGAACCGATTCCTCTATGAGCAGTACCTCCATCGAATTTACACAATAGGAACCGTCCCTACTGTGTAATTTTTCAAGGATTTCATCCGTGTGCCCTTTCTCGTCAAAGTCCAGCATCAGACGGTTAAGAGGCTTCACGGCATCGGCAATCGCCCTATGGTTATTGGCAAACTCCGCGCAATGAGGTGTCCAGACAGGCAGACGATGTTTTAATTCCTCGTCACCCTTATTGATACGCTCACACATCTGAGCCAGCCAGGGCTGCTTTCTCAACTCCAGCCAATCCTGCTCGGTGGCAGGGAGGCAAGGGGCGCCGTGCCCCTTACCTATGCATGTGAATTTCATGGTTCTGATTACTGCTGATTCCATACAGTTTCCTCCTTTCTTGTATTAAAAAATGACATTACTTGATTAACCTCTCTCATGAAGTTCTCCACGATCATCCACAGGGGATATTTCTTGGGGAACTTGAAGGTGACCCACACAAACTCCTCATCCATTCGGCGCTGACCCGTACTGGGTCTTACCTGAGGGCGAGTCATCTTCACCGCCCCGTGAGGGGTTTCGAAGAGGGTCTCATGCTTGGGGCCGCGAAGCCCGTCGTTGTATCTCTTCACGAATGTGCGGCCATCGGCATCTACTTGGATTCCAGCACGGTACTTGACTCGGTTGCCGTTGGTCACCGTCTTGTCCTGCTCCCAAGGGCAGGGGTAGACGTTGATGTCGCCGTTGGTCATGAAGTTGATACTGCCGTCCATATTGACGTTCTGTTGTAAAATCTGTGGTCTAAAAAATACTCTTTTCATTGTTACCGAAACATTTGTGAGGAAAGGAAGCCTTACGAACGCTGGCCAGCATTACCCCGGGGATTCCTTCAGCTCACCCTGCCTCGGTTAATTACTAAATAAGGTGAAAACGTTTTGAGTTCATCACTCCGAGATGGTTCACCTTTGCCATCTCCATCTTGTCGTGGCGGGCTCTGAGAGCTCTGCACACGGCTTTCATTGTTGATCTTTTCGACATAATATTTTTTTATTTTACGTCGCCCCCTTTCAAGCGACCTTTAATTGATAATTCTTTCCTTTGATTCTCCTCCTTTTATCCCTCCTGCCTTCAGTGTGGGTGGTTGTGTCAACATGTCAAAGAACGATTTCGAAAATTTTCTGGTGCAAAAGTAGAATTCGATTGGTTTCGCGCAAAATGTCCTGCAACATTTTACCCTATATTTTTCATAAAGGAATAAAAGTCTGCTGAAAATCAACAAGTTACAAATGAAAAAAGCGAGCATTTTCTTTTAATGAAAATACCCGCTTATTGCTTAATATCCGTTTTCGATTGAAAACCGCCCTGTTTTCTGTTTTTCGATTTAGCCGATTCCATTTGGAATTGGCTAATGCTGCTTTACGTATTCAATAATCCAGTCTCCATAATAGGTTTTCTTGTACTCGCCCATGTATTTAGCCAAGGTATCCGACTCCTTGGAATCCTCGCGCGTACCATAATATATACGCGCAATAGGCGTATACTTGTGTTTCAGGAAAACACCAGCTTTTGTCAATGCACCCATTACGTGCCCCTTTATCTGAAGTCTCAAATCTTTCTTCGCCCAGGCCTCAGCAACTTCGTCACGGCAGTCTGATTCCATCAGCTCTTCAATCAACTTATTACGCCAAGCCAGCGTAAACCGTTTCTTGTCCGTGCTCACCTTATCGAACCACTCCATTGCAAGCAGATCCTGAAGAATCCTCTTTGGAGCAAAGTAATTCAGATCCGGACGATCTTTGCGCTGCAGGTTATGGTCGGAACCAGGAGAACCCTGAAGGTGAGGCTTGTCGTATTTCTCCATGTCCTTCAGGAAACTGAGAATCCTCGGGTCGTGAGCCTTCACGTATTCAGATATACGTTGGTCAAGGGCAGCCATGCCAGTCTGCCTGCCACAAATCCTGAAAACATCCTCAATGCCTTCAAGATTAATGCCCTGTGTCTCGATTGCCGCCACGCCTACAAGTCCTCTACAAATCCTTCTGCCAATGATGATTCTGGCGTGAACTTAATCTTCACCACATGGTCGTAAAAACCCTCCCAATATTCGCGTTCCTCAGTCAGACGCTTGGCAAGTTCTTCCAATGTCGGCTCGATATGGTGGAAATATAGGATTTCCAATCCGATGAGTTGTGCAAAGTAACCTTCGCGACATCCACCAACTTCCACACCTATTTTCTCGACACTGGTATTCGACATGAAGCCTATGCCATTCCTTTGCAGTTTCTCTTTTAACATCTCGGCTTCACCATCAGCGTTCTCCCAAGAAAAACCTTCTATTTCGCCTTTCGATTCTGCTTGTTGAATACACAACAGGAAAAACTTCTGCACGTCGATGCGCATGTCATCCTCGCTGCAAATCACCTCGCAGTCGGTCAGCTCGGCACGGTTCCATACCACGCCCTTTGGCGAATCCTTATACTGCACAATCGGGTGGCTGTGCGTTTCCAGCGTATATTTGCCGTCCTCACCGATGCGGCTCTCGCCCACGATATAAGTCGCAATATGTTTGCCCACCTCGCCATTACAATAGATGTAGTCGAATGGCGCCTCCAGCTTCAAAATCTGAGTTTCCATATCATCATATATTTATTTGTAGGCAAAGGTACAAAGAATTCCCGATAATCTAATCAGGTCATCGGGATTTTATGAATTATTTACAGACACCCTCACAAAGTGTCATGTAACAAAAGAACCGTCCCTTTGTTATATGTCAGGAACAACGACATGAAGCGATTGCTATTCCAAGAGGGAAAAACAGAACGCAAACAACCAAAATGGACGTCGAAATGGAAATGATTAACTTCCGCCATTCTTTATTAACAAGCAGAACTACCCATGAAATAGGTAATGCTATCAATGTCAGAAGAAGCAAAATCTGAATAATGCGTTCTAATACCTGAAATTGGATTGTAATGAGCACCGTCAGAGTCAACATTAACAAAGCCAACAAGATAGGTAATATATACCAGTATTTAATAGTGATTCTTATTATTGCCAATCCGTAATCTTGAGTTTCCATATCATCTAAGTGTCGTGACATTCCTAGCACTACTTACCAAATAATTCATGGTGTGTGCCGAGACGTACCAATTTTATGATATTGGCTTCTTCGTCGAGCCATATCAGCAGGAAATCATCCTCGACATGACATTCCATGAAACCTTTCATTTTGCCGTAAAGCATGTGAGGTTTGTATTCGGCGGGTACAGATCCGCTCTTTTTCAAGTGCTTCAAAACTTCCTTTAGAGCAGTGATTTTCGAGGGCTTATTCTGATAGCGCTTCAGGTCTTTCTTGTATTGAGTACTGACTTTCAGTATCATAGCGACTTGATGTAATCTTCAAGATTGTCGATGTTCTCGTCGGTCAGTTCGTCGAGTTCTGCACCAGACTTGACCTCGGCCATTGCAGCCAAAGTCGTAGCGTTGGGTTCACGATAGAGCGATTCGAGCAGAAAAACCTCAACCAGGTTGTTCAAACTCCGATGTTGCTTTTGTGCCTCGGCTCTCAGTCGTTCCAAAAGGTCCGTTGGCAGTCTGAATGACGTAGCTCTGCGTTTTACTGTTGTTGCCATAATCTTTATAATTGTATTACACTTGTATTACTTTTGCGCTACAAAGATAATACAATTCCAATAAACTTGCAAATAATTTACGGACTTTAACTTCGACAAGACCTGACAGGGGACAGGTTCCTATCAGAATCTGGTCTTCCTGAGGGTCGTTTGATTGGTGCTGTTCTGACAGGAACCTGTCCCCTGTCAGATTACAAAAACACCATATTTAGAAACTACGTGGGCCAGGGGACGGTTCTCTGATCTACAGATCATTAGCCTAATTCTTTGATAAAGTATTTGATCGCTTCCTTTAATGGAGATATCTCATTCTTAATTATCCACAGGATTTGTGATGCATCTACAT
>JAEEGG010003857.1_pt1 | contig 37036 bp, 27 predicted proteins | sample 9134161 | NCBI WGS metagenome assembly JAEEGG01 (sample SAMN16246543, study PRJNA631951) | gut metagenome | biome: gut microbiome; feature: rumen; material: CR-attached | host: Bos | place: Iran: Karaj | collected 2018-10
CTGTTACCGGCGAGGTGAACTCGCACAACTCACAGATATCCTTGAGATACTGGTTCATCTTCTGGTTGCTGATGACAGGAAGGGCCAGTCCGTCGAAGTCGAATGCGGCATATTTGTCCAGAATAGCTTGGGCCATCTCATTGACAGGAATATTGACGGGATCGTCCGTTTTGATGGTAGTCAAACTGATATATCCATCTTGGATGTTCGTACGCTGTAGCTGGGCAAGATCAGAATACCGCAGGGACGTAAAGCAGCAGAAGCAGAACAGATCCCTTACTTTATCAAGGGAAGCCTTCTCTGTGACTGTCTTTTTATACTCTTCGCCATCCATTTTATGGAGGGTAACCTCCGTTCCATTCTTGGGAATCTTGAATTCATAAAGCTTCAGAAGTTCATCTTTCTCAAGGAAGATCACCGGCTTCTTTGTATCCTTGAGCCTTGCACGATATCTCGAGAAAACTTGGTTCGTGGTATATCCCTTCTCGACACACCAACCTAGATACCAGCGGAGGAGACTCAATTCTTTTCTGACGGAAACATCGAGCATGTTGATTTCCGTTGCACCGAAGCGTACGTATGCGTCAAGAGTCTCCTTATCGAAATCATCAAGGGTAATGTCCTTGTTGAATTTGGACATATGACTGCGCAGCGTTCCCCACTTCTTGACGGTATTCAAAGCCCATTTGTGGTTTAGTTTCCCATCAAGAATGAATTCATCGAAGTGTTTGAAGAAGCCAACAGAGCCGCCTTCCTCAATATCTTCTCCCTTAACTTGCCTTCCGATGACTTCTGCAAGCTGCTTCTTGATCTGTTCCTTGGTCAACTTGGCGTTATTCGCCTCAAGGGTGTCGAACTTGGAGGAGATAGCCGATATCCTGGAATTGATGGTATTGAAGGGGACCTTCCGGGCGTTGCTGGCACCGTGTTTCACCTTCATTTTATCGTCATCCCATTTATTGGGGCTGATGCTGTACCCAATACTGGAACAGAACCTGCACCCATTGAGATAGATGGATGTGTAAATTGGGTGATCGCCTTTCTTGTCCGGCCTCGTGAAAAGATAGAATGTTACTGCCATAGCTTGTAAAAACTATTTACAAGACAAAAATACAAGCTATTTTCCGAAATACCAAGCACCATTAAAAAAAGTCTAACAACAGCAACTCGCTAATTGTTAGACTTTTCCGTTTGCAAGAAATGCTTGAAAAACTTCAAAAACATCTCTAGGTGCCCCGAGCGGGAATCGAACCCGCACGGCCGTTTCGGGCCAAGGGATTTTAAGTCCCTCGTGTCTACCATTCCACCACCAGGGCTGGTGTTAAAAGGGGAGGGATTTGCGGGCCCTCCCCTTTTTCAGGTTCTGTTCTTCCTGAAGGGATTACTTGTTGTTGAAGAACTTGTTGTTGAGATAGACCTTGCGGAGCTCGTTGGCGTTGGTCGCAGCGGTCTTGAGGTTCTCGGCTTTCTCGAGGCAGGCCTTCGCGTTGTCGTAGTCGCCCTTCTTGAGGTAGCAGGCAGCGAGGTTGTTCATCACTTCCTCGGTGTTGCCGGCCTTCTTGTAGAGCTCGATGGCTTTGTCGATGTTGCCGTCCTCGTAAGCCTTGGCGGCAGCGGCGGCAGCCACGCGGGCGTCGTTCGGGTAGAGCTTGACAGCAGCGTCAACCACATCCTGCGGAGCGTTGTCCTGGATCAGGAGCACATACTCGTCGGCGGAGAGGTTGGCCGGATCCTGTCCGTAGAGCTCGAGAGCGTCAGCACGGTTGTAACCCTTGTTCTTGAAGGTCACGACGGCTTCGGCGAAGCGGCTGCGCGGATAGACGGCGTCGAAGATGGCCTTGTACGGCTTGCCACCGGCAACTTTCTTGATGGCGGCTTCACGCTTGTCGAGGTCACCGTTGGCGGCGATGGCATCCTGGAGAGCGGCGCGGTTCTCGGCCACGATCGGCTCCTCGGTGTTGTCGATGTAGTCGATCACGGAATCCCAGTACTCACCGTTACCCTTGACCGTGTAAACATCCTGCGGGAAGTTGTACTTCTCAGCGATGATGTTCTTGACGGTCTTCGCACGGTTGTTGGAGAGGTTCTGGTTGTAAGCAACCGTAGCTTCCGGCGAGGCCCAGCCTTCGATGGCGACCGAGGTCACTTCGAAGTTGCCCTTGTCGAGCGTATTGAGGAGCGCGAGGGCTTCGGCGTTCTCGAGGTAGTTGTCCACCTTGCGGGTCACGTTGACCGGATAGTAGAGTTTCGTGCGGAGAACGCGGGTGCCTTCCAGATTGGCTTCCATCGGGACGGGAGCGAGGACCGGATCAACCACGAGCGGCTCGGAGAGGTACGGGATGTCGCAGATGTACTCTTCGCCCGGATAGTTCTTGATGCAGTTCGGCTTGTAGGTGGCCTTCTGGGTCGTGATATAGAAGGCGGCGCCGTCTTCCATCCATTCCTCATAAGGAACCTGGGTGCAGGTCTTCACGTGGAGAGCCTCACCTTCCTTGAGCGTGTAGAAGCGGACATTGTTCGGATCGCACACGCCGTAGCAAACGCGCTGCAGCCACTCGGTGTTGACCTTGCGGGACTGACCGTTGACCACGATCATCTCGATCAGCTTCTTGTTATTGTTGTTGTCGCGCACCAGCGGGGTGATGACCAGCGAGGAGCATTCGTCGATGGCATCGGCGGCGATATCAATGTTGTAGCATGCGATGAGCGCTGTACCGTCAGCGTTCGGAGCGAGGTCAGAGATCGTCACCTTGACCTTTCCGTTGCCAACCGTGTAGGAGTTTTCCACTGCGGAAGCAGAGAATGTTGCAACGAGCATCAGGGCCACCGCTGCAAACAAGGTACTCAATTTTTTCATGTTTTTTGTTTATTTAGTTAATTATTAATTATTTGCGTAAAAATTTAGGGCATGCTTTCATCCCAACATACTTAGCAACCCCAAAGTTAGGAATCTTTTTCGGGAAATCAAACTTAGAATCTCAACTTTTTCGTGTTCTTCGTTTTTTTTCGTTAGCTTTGTACAAAATAAAACCCCTATGCTTCGAAAAATCAGAATTGTCGTGGCTGCGCTCTTTTTCGCGCTGATCACCCTCCTGTTTCTCGACTTTACAGGTGCCCTGCATCTCTGGTTCGGCTGGATGGCCAAAATCCAGCTGCTGCCGGCCGTTCTGGCCCTGAATGTCGCCGTCATGATCGGCCTCGTGGTGCTGACCCTCCTTTTCGGTCGGGTGTACTGCTCGGTCATCTGCCCGCTGGGCGTCTTCCAGGACCTCGTTTCCTGGTTCAGCGGCCGCCGCAAGGGCAAGAAGAACCGTTTCGGTTACAAGAAAGAGATCAAATGGCTCCGTTACGGGATGCTGGTCCTTTTCATTGTGCTGATGATTCTCGGCCTCAACGCCGTCGCCCTGCTCATCGCGCCTTACAGTGCCTGGGGACGTATCGCGACCAGCCTGCTTGCACCTATTTATGGATGGTGCAACAATCTGATGGCCGCCATCTCCGCCCATTTCGGCAGTTATGCCTTCTATCCCACGGAAGTTTATCTCAAGAGCCTGCCGGTGCTGATCGTAGCGGCCGTTACCCTGATCCTTATTGTGATTCTGGCGTGGCGTGGCGGGCGCACCTGGTGCAACACCATCTGCCCGGTCGGCACGACGCTCGGCCTGTTCTCCCGTTTTTCGCTTTTCCGTCCAGTGATCGACACAGATAAATGCATCAACTGCACGCTGTGCGGCAAACGGTGCAAAGCCTCGTGCATCGACACGAAGAATCACCGGATCGACTACAGCCGCTGCGTGGCTTGTTTCGACTGCATTGAAAACTGCAACAGCGGCGCAATCAAGTACAAGATTGCCTGTGGAAAAAAGAAGTCCGATCAAGCCGGGCACGATGCGTCACGTCGTGCGTTTCTCGCCGGATCCGCTCTCGTGGCCGGCGCCGTGACCGTCGAAGCCAAGAAGAAACAACTGGCTGAGGGTGTGGCGGCATTGGAAGACAAGAAAGTACCCCCGCGGGAAGTGGTTCCCGTGCCGGCCGGTGCCATCAGCCGCAAGAATTTCTACAGCCACTGCACCGCCTGCCAGCTCTGCGTAAGCGAATGCCCGAACGACGTGCTGCGGCCGTCCGCACGCCTCGCGACGCTGATGCAGCCTGAAATGTCGTTCGAGAACGGCTTCTGCCACATCGACTGCAACCGCTGCTCGTCGGTCTGCCCCACCGGTGCCATCCGTCTTGTGGAAACGGCCGCCGACAAGAGCGCCATCCAGATCGGACACGCCGTGGTCATCCCCGAAAACTGTGTGGTCAACCGCGACGACGTCAGCTGCGGCAACTGCGCACGCCACTGCCCCGTAGGCGCCATCACCATGGTACCGCGCGGCGAAGGAAAACGTTTCAGCGTGCCTGCCGTCAATCCGGAGCAGTGCATCGGCTGCGGTGCCTGCGAATTCCACTGCCCGGCCCGGCCGGTCAGCGCCATCTATGTTGAAGGTCACGAAGTTCACAAAGAGAGATAACCATGGAAAGACGCGATTTTATCAAGATATTCGGTGCAGGCGCCGCCGCAACGGCAGTCGCTGCCTGCACGGGCAAAGGTCCGCAAGCCGCATCCGGAAAGAAGGAACCCGGTGAAATGACCTACCGTTCCAGCTCCCTGGGCGACAAGGTTTCGTTGCTGGGGTATGGCTGCATGCGCTGGCCCACCACGACCAACGCGGAGGGCAAGACCGTCATCGACCAGGAACAAGTCAACAGCCTGGTGGACTATGCCATTGAACACGGCATCACCTACTTTGATACGGCGCCCGTTTACGGACAGGGAGAATCGGAGCGAGTGACCGGCATTGCGCTCAACCGGCATCCGCGCGACAAGTTTCTCATCGCCACCAAACTCTCGAATACCCGGGACTACTCCCGCGAAGCGGCGCTTACGATGTACAAGCATTCCTTCGAAGCGATGCAGGTCGACCACATCGACTACTACCTGCTGCACTCAGTAGGTGGTTCGAGCGGCAGTTTTTCCAGCATGGAGGTTCTCCAGAAGCGCTTCTTCGACAATGGTATCCTCGATTTTCTGCTCAAAGAACGGGAGGCGGGCCGCATCCGGCACCTGGGTTTCTCGTTCCACGGCGACCAGCAGGTATTCGACCACCTGCTGAAACTCCACGATGAGAATGCAGAGAAAGGCGGGCGGTCTCTTTGGGACTTTGTCCAGATCCAGATGAACTATGTGGACTGGAATCACGCCAAACTGATGTCACGGCGCAATGTCAACGCCAGTTACCTCTACGCCGAACTCGAGCGAAGGGGAATCCGCGCCGTCATTATGGAACCGCTGCTGGGCGGCCGTCTGGTCAACCTGCCGCAGCATGCGGCCGACAAGCTGCTCACACGCAATCCGAACGCATCGCTCGCCTCCTGGGCCTTCCGCTTCTGCGGAACCTATCCCGGAGTGATGTGCGCGCTCAGCGGCATGACCTACAAGGAGCATCTGGTGGACAATCTCGCGACCTTCAGCCCGCTCGAGCCCCTTACGGAAGACGACCTGAAGCTGCTGGAAGAGATTGCAGACGACTACGCCAATCACCCGATCATCCCCTGCAACGACTGCAAGTACTGCATGCCGTGTCCTTACGGGGTCGATATTCCCGGGGTCTTTGTCCACTACAACAAATGTGTGAACGAAGCGCTGATCAAAGAAGACCGGCAGGATCCGAACTACCGCAAAGCGCGTCGGGCCTACCTGGTCTCGCTCGACCGGAGCCTCGACCGGCTGCGGCAGGCCAACCACTGCATCGGCTGTGCCCAGTGCGTTGACACCTGCCCGCAGCGTATCCAGATTCCGGCACAGATGCGGCGCATTGAAGCCTATACGGAGCAGCTTAAGCGCGACCAGTCGCCCTTGTAATGGCCGCCATCATCTTCGATTTCGACGGGACGCTCGCCGACACGCAGCGCGGAATCATTGCCACGGCCCAGGAAGTGCTGCGGCGGATGGGGCGCGAGCCTGCCGACGAGCGTGCCCTCGCCGCCACGATCGGCCTCCCGCTCCGGGAGAATTTTACGCGCGGCGCCGGCCTCTCCGAAGAAGAAGCGGACCGTGCCGTTGCCATTTACCGGGAGATTTTCGAAACCTTTGCCATCCCGGCCATTACCGTGTTCCCCGGCGTGGAAGAAGTCCTCGCAGCGCTATCTGCCCGCGGCGTACCGATGGCCGTAGCCTCCTCACGGGGACAGCATTCGCTGGAAGGGCTCATGCACCATCTGGGGTTGGACCGCTATATTCCACTCACCTTGGTTTTCGGCGTGGAAACGGCGGCTCGGCCCAAGCCGGCACCCGACATCCTGTACGTAATCCTGGGCAAACTGGGCGTCAAGCCCGAAGAAGCACTTGTGGTGGGCGACACCACTTTTGACATCGAGATGGGGCGAGCCGCCGGCTGCTACACCTGCGGCGTATCGTACGGAAATCAAAGCGCCGGCCAACTGGCCGGCGCCTCTCCGAACTATCTGTTGGACGATCTTCGGAAACTGTTGTAGGCCGTTATTTCAGGCCGCGGGCGCGCAGCAGCGCGTCCGGGTCGGGCTCTGCACCACGGAACGTCTTGTAGAGCGTCATCGGCTCCTCGCTGCCACCTTTTTCAAGGATGTTGTGGCGGAAGCTCATGGCCGTCTCCGGATCGAAGATCCCTTTCTGCATGAAGAGCTCGAAGGCGTCCTTGTCGAGCACCTCAGCCCACAAGTAGCTGTAGTAGCCAGCGCTATAGCCGCTGTTGAAGATGTGGTTGAAGTAGGTGGTTCGGTAGCGCGGGATGATCTCGTCGATGAGGCCCATCTCCTGGCAAGCCTTTTTTTCGAACGCTTCGATGTCGATGCCTTCCACGGAAGAGAGTTCATGCCACTTCATGTCAAGGATCGAGGCGGCGCAGAGTTCGGTGGTCATGAAACCCTGGTTGAAGTTGCCGGCGGCGATGATCTTGTCGACCAGTTCGTCGGGAATCACTTCACCGGTCTGGTAATGCTTGGCGTAGCCGGCGAGCACTTCTTTCTGGAAGGCCCAGTTCTCGTTGATCTGCGAAGGAAGTTCGACGAAGTCGCGGGCCACGGAAGTTCCACTGACGGTACGGTAGTGGCACTGGCTGAGCAGGCCGTGCAGCGCGTGGCCGAACTCGTGGAACATGGTCTCCACGTTGTCGAGGCTCAGCAGCGAAGGCGTATCGGCCGTCGGCTTGTTGAAGTTGCCTACATTGACGATGATCGGACGGACCATCTTGCCGTCGACCGTCACGTACTGGTCGCGGATGTTGTTCATCCAGGCACCGCCCCGTTTGCTTTCGCGCGGGAAATAGTCGGTGGTCAGCACACCGATCAGCGAGCCGTCGGCGTCACTCACCTTGAAAGCTTCCACATCGGGGTGGTATTTCGGGGCGTTCTCAATTTTCTCGAACTTGAGGCCGTAGAGTTTCGAAGCCGTATTGAAGACACCTTCGCGGACATTCTCCATCTGGAAGTAAGGCTTGGTAATCTCCTCGTCGAGCGCATATTTGGCCTTGCGGACCTTTTCAGCATAATAGAACCAGTCCCACGGCTGGATCTTGGTGCCTTTCTCGACCTTGCCTGCCTTGATGTCCTGGTCCATCACTTTCTGCATGTCCTTCACTTCTTCCTTGGCACGGGCCACGGCATACTTGAAGATATTGGCCAGGAAGGCATCCACGGCCTGCGGCGTCTTGGCCATCTTGTCGCTCAGGATGTGCGCGGCAGGGTTTTCGTAACCCAGCAGTTTGGCCTTTTCTTCCTTGAGTTTGAGGATATTGAGGATTATTTCCTTGGTGTCGTTCTCGTTGCCGTTGTTGCCGCGGTTCGCGTAGGCGCGGAACATCGCTTCGCGCTTGGCACGGTCTTCTTCCGTGGTCATGGCATCGGTGTACTCGGAAACGGAGATGCCGAACTTGGCCTTGAAAGCGTTGTTTTCCTTGAGCAGATAGTTGCCGAAGCGGTTGCTCAGGGCGGAGAGTTCGGTGTTGATCTCCTTCATCCGGTTCTGGCCGGCCTCGTCGAGGGCGATACCTTCGTCGGCGAACGAGCGATAGACTTTGTCGAGCACCATTTCCTGCTCGCGGGTCAGGCCGAGCGAAGCCTTCTGCTTGTTGATGGCTTCAACCTTGGCGAAGAGGGCTTTGTTGAAGGTGATGTCGTTTTCGTGCTGCGACATCAGGTTGGTAGCCTCTTCGACGATCTTTTCGAGGGTCGGGGTGTTGTCGGTCTCCGCGAGATTGAAGAGTACACCGCTGACCTTGGCGAGCAGGTCGCCCGACAGGTCATACGCGGTAATTACGTTGTCGAAGGTCGGGGCTTCGGGGTTGTTGATGATTTTTTCGATTTCAGCATCGTGCTGCTTGATGCCTTCCTCAAGGGCGGGCAGGTAGTCAGCTTCCTGAATCTGTTCGAAGGGGGGAATGCCGAACGGGGTGTCCCATTCCGCAAAGAACGGGTTCGTACGTTCTTTCGTGCAAGCTGTCATGGCGAGAATAGCCATTGCAATGGCAAGAATACGTTTCATAGGTTATTGGTAATAAAATGGTTTCAAATGCTAATATTTTACAAAAATACGTATTTTTGTCTTTCAAACTCTAAAAAACACTACCATGATTCCAGATATCACTCCGTCCGTCAAGTTCATCGGTGTCGACGACCTCGACCTCGACCTGTTCGAAGGCCAGTATGTGGTCCCCGAAGGCATGTCCTATAATTCTTATGTGATTTTCGACGAAAAAGTCGCCGTCCTCGACACGGTGGATGCCCGCAAAGGAGAGGCCTGGAAAGCCAACCTGGCCGAGGCCCTCGGCAACCGCACACCCGACTACCTGATCGTGCATCACATGGAACCGGACCACTCCGCCCTGATCGCCTGGATGCTCGAACAGTATCCTTCCGTGAAGCTCGTGGCCACGGCAGCAGCGCTCAAGATGCTCCCGCAGTTCTTCGAGGGCATCGCGCTCGAAGGACGCACGCTGGCTGTCAAAGAGGGCGACACCCTCAGCCTGGGCCGTCATTCGCTGAAGTTCTTCATGGCTCCGATGGTCCACTGGCCGGAAGTGATGGTCTCCTACGACAGTGCGGAGAAACTCCTTTTCTCGGCAGATGCCTTCGGCCGCTTCGGCGCCATGTCGAAGATCGCCTTCTGGAGCGCGGACGATGACGACTGGGCCTGCGAAGCCCGTCGCTACTACTTCAACATCTGCGGCAAATATGGCGTGCAAGTGCAGAACCTGCTCAAGAAACTCGCCGGCTGTGACATCGCGATGATCTGCCCGCTCCATGGTCCGATCCTCAACGAGAATCTGGGTTATCATCTGGGTCTCTACCAGACCTGGAGCAGCTACGGCGTGGAAACGGAAGGCATCTTCGTGGCCTACGCCTCCATCCACGGCGGAACAGCTGCCGCTGCCGAACGGTTCGCCGATATGCTGCGCGAGAAGGGTTGCCCGAAGGTCGCCTTCGCCGACATTTGCCGCGACGATCTGGCTGAATGCGTGGAAGATGCCTTCCGTTACGGAAAGATGGTCCTGGCCGCCTCGTCGTACGATGCCGGCCTATACACCCCGATGCACGATTTCCTGTATCGGCTGCAGGCCAAGGGTTATCAGAAACGGACAGTCGGCCTGATCGAGAACGGCAGCTGGGCTCCCAGCGCCGGCCGCGTCATGAAGGAAATGCTCGGTGCGATGAAGGAAATCACCCTCGTCGAGCCAATGGTCACTCTCCGCAGCCGCATGCACGCCGACGACCTCCCGAAACTCGAGGCCCTCGCCGCCGCGATGCTCGCCTGATCATTTACTGCTCCAGAATCTTACTGACAGCCGTCAGGATCGGATCGACGCTGATAGGAGCGCCGACGGCTCCCTGCATCCAGAGCTGGGGCGTGAGACGGCCCTGGCGATAGATACGCTGCAACTCCGTGGCGAAAGCTGTGTCGCTGCCACATTTCGCCAGATGTTCTTCCAACTGATAATGGACGATGTGCCCGATGGGATAATTCGGCAGGTACATCGGATAGTCGAGCATGTGGGAATAGATGGCCAGCAGCGGGGAGTCGTGGGTACCGAGTACCGGCTCATAATACTTGTTCCACACTTCCCGGGCGACGTTCAACACGGCATCGCGCAACTGGTCTGCCGTTGTTTCAGGATGCTCATAAAGCCAGCGCCAGGTGTACATGTCCACCAAACTGACGCCCATGATCTCATACATGCCCCAGAAGATGTCGAGGGTGGCATTGGCATCCATCTCCTGCCGGCCATAACCGAGCAGCTGCAGGTCGCGTACCTGGAACAGGAACGCCATGGATTCGGTGATGGCGGTATTGGGAACGCCGGCCAGTGGATAGTAGTCGATGTGATAAAGGTCGGTAACCTGCTCGACGTTGTGCCCGAACTCATGGACGGCAATGTTGTAGCCCTTGTAGTCCATGCCACCAGCGCCGATGCGGGTACGCAGGCGGGCGGGTTCGGTGCGTCCCACGCATTCCCAGGCATGTCCGGAACCGCGGGCCCCTTCGACCACGATATGGTCGGCGAGGAACTGCGCTTCTGCCGCGTCAAAGCCCAGATTGCGAAGCATACGCGGCATGTCGCGGTGGAACGCTTCGGCGTCGGGATAACGGCGCTGCGTTTCGGCGGTCAGCTTATCTTCCGGAATCGCCGAGCGGCTCTTGAAACCGTCGTACCAGATGTCATAGGGACGCAGGTCGCGGCCGAGGCGCTGGGCGATCAGTTTTCCGACACGCTGCACTTGGTCGGAGGTGATGAAACGGATGAAGATCGCTTCCACTTCCTTGTCGTTCATCTCGATGCTTCCCTCAAAGTTGCGGTCAATGGCCGTCGGCATGGCCGGGCACCAGCGGTCCAATTCCTGATAGGTATGGAATTGATTGAGGATATGGCTGTACCGCACGTTGCCTTCTGCCGGGAGAGAAACCTCTTTCCCGTCTTTCCACACGCGGTTCGAAGCCGGGGCCCAGTCATATTCCGGATTGTTTACCACGGCCGCGGGGATTTCCTGCGTAACGATGCGTTCCATGACCTGATAGATCATCTCCTGTTTCTCGTGTGCATGGGGCACGTCGGCATAGTTCGACTTGAGTTCGTCGCGAAGGTTCCAGTGTGAGAGCAGGGACATGTCTTCCGGGAAGAGGCGCTCCCCTTCCTCGGTAAGAAGATGGCCCATGCGGATGTTATAGGTGTCCACATAGCCTTCCGCCGCGCTGCGGGCTGCCGTCACTGCCTGGCTCACCGCAGCCGGTACGCGCTCGGTAAAGACGTCACCCAAGCGGGCGTAGGCCCACTGCTGCCGGTCCCATCCGGGCCCGAGGGCGTTTTTCTCTTCGAGCGTATAATGCGGGAAGTTCAGGATCGTGATGAAGGCCACTTTGCTGGCGAACATGTCGTCGGAGAAATGGGCGGAAGCGTCGTAGCTGTTCAACAGATAGTCAATCTCGCCCGGATCTCCTTCGGCCAGCACGGTCGGCCGGCCGAGTTCGATGGTAAGCTGGTTCGCCTGGGTTTTGAAGATTTCAAGGGCACGGGAGAGTTTCTCGAAGAGCGCCTGCCGGGCTTCTGGTGTCGTGGCCGCCCACTGCTTCACAAAAGCATTGAATTCGTCTTTCGTTCCGTCTTCGGGACGCCAGAGGGCGGCGCACTGGTCGATGCCGCGCTGGAGATCCCCGGTCATGCCGGGGATGACATCGGAGGTCAAGCCGGAGGCTGCCCCGGGGATGATGGGCCAGGCGAGTTCCACAGTATGTTTTCCGGCGCCATATTCTTTGGCCTCTGTCTCTCCGGGCAGGGTCACCGAAGCCGTGGCACCCTTCGGAATAGTAAATGACCAGGACCACTTGCCACCGGCAATCTTCCAGACACTTTCGATAAGGCCGGCCGCTGACTGATAACGGGCGATTACAGAACCGAGCCGTTCGTCGGGAACGGGTTTGAGGAGGATGTGCTTGAAGCCGGGATTGGCCGGGTCGGCCGCGATGCCCGCCGCCGTCTCCCACAACCACTGGCAGACGCAACCGTAAGCGTAGTGGTTGTAGCTGTTCATGCCGTTGGGGCCTACGCCGCCTTCGACCGTATAACTGTTCCAGCGCTCCCACATGGTGGTGGCGCCGTTATCGACCGTATAGAGCCAGCTGGGATTCTTCCGCTGGAAGAGCAGATCGTAGGCAATGTCGGCCATGCCGTTTTCCGTGAGGGTCTGCATCAGGATGGAGGTTCCCAGGAAGCCGGTCTGGAGGCAGCCGTCATGGTCGGCGAAATTCTGTTTCAGCCGGGCAATCAGGTTCTCCCGAGCGGCACCTTCGACCAGGCCGAGTTTCAACGCGAAGAGCGCCGGCGTCTGCATGGTATTCAGGATAGGCGTCAGGAAATTACCCTCCGCATCCAGGCATTTCTCCTTCATGTAGGCTTTAGCCGATTCCGCCATAGCCCGGTACTTGGCTGCGTCGCGGCCGGTCGCGGCCGCCATATCGGCCATCATGTCCGCGTCGATGGCGCAGTAGCAAGCGCCCAGGAAACGCCAGTAAGAGAAGGAGGCCTGGTGCGTGGCCTCGTCGAGCCACCAACGTCCGCTGCTGCCTTCGAGCGGTTCATAGCTGAGCCAGTCCGCCCATTCGAAGTGACCGTTCTCCTCTCCGACCAGGTCTTCATCGTAGCGGGTCTCGTCGACATGCTTCATGAAGCGGTCCATCGCTTCCCAGTTCTCCTCAATCATCGCTTTGTCGCCGAACTGTTTCCAGATGGTCCACGGGACGATGATGCCGGCATCGGCCCAGCCGAAACGCATCATGTCGTTGCCATACTGGGCTGTCGGGGCGACACCCGGGAAGGCGCCCGTTTCACTTTGGGAGTCGCGCATGTCGCGCATCCATTTGCGGAAGAACAGATCGGTATTGGCGAAGAAGGTACCCGTCTCCGTGAATACCTGCGTATCGGCCGTCCAGCCCAGACGCTCGTCACGCTGCGGGCAGTCGGTCGGAATAGACAGATAATTGGAGCGCTGACCCCAGACAGCATTGGAAATCAGCTTGTTGATAGACTTGTCACCGGTCGTGAGCGTTCCGGCTTCCAGTTTCCGGGCAATCGAGGTAACCGGAATGGAGACAACCGAACGGATCTGCACTTCGTCGGTTACCGTCACAGCCATGCAGCTGAATCCGAAGAAGGTGCAATGCGGTTCATAGGCCACGAAATCCGGGGTGCCGGCAAAGGTATAATCGATCCGGTAGAAATGCTCGTTCAACCGGAGATTCCGGCGATAGACCGTGCCGGCCGGTCCATCCATGCCCCGGCTTTCCTCTCCATTGCCGTCGTTGAGAATCTCGGCCGGGAGACAGGTCAGCACCGTGCCTTCCGGGGCTTTGAAAACGAACGAAGGGACGGCAGAGGCATTCTGTCCGAAATCCACCACCAGCGTCTCGCCGGGCCGGACCGTCATCACTTCGCCCGGCGCGTAAGTGCGGGTGACGACCACCTTGCCGTATTCCGCCTGCCGGTCATCGGTCTTTTCGACCGCATCGGTGATGCCTTTCCACACATAAGCCTTGACCGGCTTCAGGGCCAGATCACGGCGTTTATAGACTTCCGCGCCTTCCGACGGCAGGATCTCCCCCGCAAACTCCGTATTGATCTCCGGAGCGGACAGTTTTTCGGGCGTGTCATAACCCGGAAGTTCCCGCGCGTCATACGTTTCCCCGTCGAAAATGCCGGCGTGCTTCACCGGGCCGGCAATACCGGCCTTCCAGGTCTGGGTGTCCGTACCGAAAAAGGCCTGCGTCCCGTCGGCGTAGATGATCGCCAGCACGGCACGGAAGGCACATTTGCGGCCGACCATGCCTTCGTGGCCGCCGGGCGTGACGATCTTGTCGGCCCACCAGCCGGGCGTCACTTGGGCAGACAATACATTTTCTTCCCCGGGTTTCTTTGCAAAAGCGTCCGTGATGTCATAGGTGAACGAGCGACGGGTCTTCTCGGCATGGGTAAAGCCGGGCTTGAGTACCTCCTGCCCTACCGGACGGCCGTTCAGATAGAGTTCATAGACACCCAGCGCCGTGGTCATCCACCGGGCCGACACGACTTTTTTGTCGTTCTTTACCGTCGAGACAAACCAACTGGCCCCGTCCGCCGAACGGGGATCGCTCCCGATACGGCCTTCGACGACCGGTGCATCGACGACGGAAATCCACTGAGCCGCATCCCAAGCGGACGCATCGAGCGCTACCACCCTATGGCCCACTTCCCGGGCTTCCTGCTCTCCGCAGGCACCCACAATGCTTGACGCCAACATTAATACTCCAAGGAAACGTTTCATTTTCAAAAAACTTTGTATTTTTACAAAGATACAAAAAAAGAGACCCGGTCCAGCCGGGCAAAGACAAAAGGATCATGACAAAAGAAGAGAAATACCAGGAGCTCCTGCAGGAAGCGGAGGCCCTGACTGCCGGCGAGACCGATGAAATCGCCAACATGGCCAACCTCGCGGCCGCCATCTATGCCCGATTCGGATTCCATTGGGTGGGATTCTACCGCGTCTGCGGCGAAGAACTCGTCCTGGGCCCGTTCCAGGGCCCCGTGGCCTGCACCCGCATCCGCTACGGCCGCGGCGTCTGCGGCACTGCCTGGAAAGAAGGCCGCACCCTGATCGTCCCCGACGTGGACCAGTTCCCGGGCCATATCGCTTGCAGCGCCCTGTCGCGGAGCGAGATTGTCATCCCCCTCACACGAGCGGGCGCCGTCGTGGCCGAATTAGACATCGACAGCGCCGAACTGGATACGTTCGACGCTGTCGATGAGCTTTGGCTGACCCGGATTCTTGCAGCCGCTTACAAATAGACGGCCTTTACGTCGTTCGAATAGATGTAAACCCGCTGGTCATAGAGGAGACGGCCATTGCGCCAGACTCTTACGTTGTGCATACCGGGGCGGACGGGGATCGTATTCTCGATCGCTTTTTCGAAATTGTGCCGGCTTCGGCTTGCGTTGTACTTCAAGGTCTTGATCCGGTAGCGCTGATGATCGACCGACACTTCGATGTTTTTCGACCGGTCGGCGAAGAAAGCCAGGCCCGCAAAATTGTTCCGGGGCGCCGTAGAATGGGAATGATGACGGTGGCGGGAATCGGGATATGAATGGCCATAGCCATAAGAAGGCTCATAGGAATAATAACCGACACCGCAACCCGTAACCAACAAGACGGCGGAGAGGAGAATCAAAAAACGTTTCATGGTCGTAGGGTTTATGTTTTGGGCTTCTTATTGCAAAGATGGGGCCACAACTATTTGACGTGTTTGGTCACGTTGCTGGGCTCGGCCCGGATATCCTGGTCTTTCAAGTAAAGATCATCGTACTTCCCGGAGGGAATATCCCGGAAAATGTAGTAATTCGCCTTGCGGGCGGCTTCGATGTGGTCGGTGAGCGCCGTACTCAGCGCAGCAGCGGCCAAATCGACCAGTGCGCCCAGCACACCCGTATTCCCCGAATCGGGCGTGAGGTCGAGGAACAAGTCGCAGGTGCGGTCGAAGAGGATCCGGTCGGTCACGGTCGACCGGATGAAATAACGGATCTTCGTATGGATACCGATGCCCTGCTTGGCCCAGTCTTCGATGACCGAGAATACGACCGCATCGGCCCCGAAGAAATCATGGAACTGGCGGAGCGGCCGGTCGAGGAAGAGCTCTGCATCGTAGGCGCTCTCCTGCCGGAGAACGTCCATCGCCAGTGCCGGGGGAATCACATAGTAGCCGGCTTCAATCAGCGGCCGGCTGATGGAAGTATAGAGCAATTCCTTGGCCTCTACATTGGCCGTATTGTTGATCGGCGGCATCACCAGCAGCGTCACCGGACGCTCTTCATACATACCGGGATAGAGGCTCTGGCGGGTAAGGGATGTGGTCGAGCCGCAGGCTGAAACCATCAGCACCAACAGCAAAAGGAGGAGACTTCTTTTCATTGCCGGAACAGTCTTTCAGCCAAAGGTTTGATGAATACCATCGATTCCGGGTAATAGCGCATCTCCATCTCGAACAGTTCGCGACTGCGCTCCAGGAAGCCGGTGCCGTAGTCGGTGAAGACGAAAGCCGCCTTCTGCCGGGCCGAAGCGTGTTCGGCGAAAATCGTCGCCGTTTCGGGCTGTGCGAGCAGCCAGGCATACTCGGCGCAGATGCCCGGCGGAGGGACCTGACGCAAACCGCCCGGATGGGTCACGAGCTTCTCGTACATCAGGAGCATCTCGCAGGTGCTTTCCGGGCTCTGCTTGGCACTGAGCCGGTAGGCACGCCGCTCGTATTCCGTCGTATTGCTGAGACCGCCGCCCCAATAATAGAGAACCTGGCTGGTCGGCCCGCATGCGGAAAGCAGCAGGCCGGCCGCCAGGAAAATGAGGATCCGCTTCATGTTAGAGGTTGATGACCTTCGTATCACCCGCCGAAACGAATATTTTTTGCGTCAGGATGGTTTCGCCCCGCAGGCGGACCTTGACATCGTGCTGGCCGGGTTTGATGACGATCAGGTTCTCGGCCGTCCGCTTGATGTTGCGTTTGCTCTTGAAATCACTGTCTTTGACCGTGTTGACACGATAAGTATCCCTATCAATCGTCACATCGATCGTCTGCGTCCTGTCAGAGAAGAAGACAATGCCCGCCTCATCGGCACGCCCGGAAACAACCGTATGGGAACCGACGCCGCAACTTGCCAGCAGCAAAGCTGCGCTCAGGAAAAGAAGGAGTTTCTTCATGGCTTACTCGTCCAAAATGTAATAGTCATCCAGATGGTTTTCGTCGATATCCTGTCCGCTGTAGGAGCAGAAGGAGATTTCGGTCTCCGGCGTATCGCCCAGCATGGTTTGGACCGTCACCACACCGATCAGCGTGCCGGGCAGTTCGATCTCCATGCCAGTCTGCGGGTTCTTCACCTTGCGGCCCTTCTTGTAAACGTTGAACTTGTCGCCTACGGCAAGGCCCTGGGCGGCACCGCCGGCGATGATATAGGAACCGCCGTCTTCGGCCAGCAGATAGGAACGCCAGGGTTTGTCCATGCACTTGTTGATGATATTCTCAACCAGCTGGGACAACGCCGCGGAAATGGCTTTGTCGCTGAGGGTAGCGTCGAAACCGGCCGTGCCGCCGATGCCCAGCGTCTGTTTGGTCGTGGTTTCGGCATAGCCCTTCGCCTCGTCGGAATAGATGATCAGGCCGGTGGCGGCATCAACCAGACGGACGCTCACGCCGGCCTCGACGGTCTGGGTCTTGGTGGAGGAGAACACCTGTTCGTGGCCTTCATTCTTGCGGCCGAATTCGGTGATGGAGCCCAGGATGATGTAGTCGGCGCCGATCTTGTTCATATTGGGACCGGTTTCAGCCACCAGGACATCGAGATCTTCCCGCTCCAGCAGGATGAACTTGCCGCTCTGGGCGAGTTTCGACGAAAGGATGTCAAGCGCCTGCTTGCGCATCGGGTCATTTTCCTTGTCGTAGAAAATGCCTTTGCCGTACTGGGTCTCGTTGGTGAAACGGCCGATGGCTACTTTCCGCTTGATGGTCTTATCCTGTGCGGAAACAGGTGCCGCGGCGAGGAAGACCAGGACCGCAGCCAGAGAGAGGGTAAGAATTCGCTTCATAGTCGTATCAAAAGATTATTTGCCGGATTCGTCTTGCAAAAACGACGCCATTTGCGGGACCTTGGCCCGCGCATCGAGGAATAACTTCCACTGCGCCCGGGTACGGACAAGGTTATGCTCCGGGTATTTGATCTTGTAATACGTGTCACCGTTGATATAGTCCGCGAAGAAGCGGACGGTCTGCATATACGGGAAGAGCGTGGCCGCAAAGGGCAGGTTCTCCCGCTCGACGGGCGTAAGGAACGCGCTGGCGGTGGAAAGGTATCCTTTGGCGAACGCCTTGAAAATCTCCATGTTGAACGACACATTCTCCAGGTTCGGATCGTCCTCGGCGCCCGTGTTGGCCGCCGTGCGGAGGAAATCGCCGAAGTCGGAGAAGACGAACGAAGGCATCACCGTATCAAGGTCGATGACGCAGAGGATGTTGCCGTCGCGGTCGAACATCATGTTGTTGACCTTCGTATCGCAGTGGCAGATGCGCTTGGGCAGGATGCCCTCGCGGTACATCCGCTCCGCCTTGCACATCTCCGTCTCATAGGTCTGGATCTCATCGACCAGCGCCTTCACCTCGGGGTCAGCCATCCGGCCGGCCGCATCGGCAGCCACAGCCTCGCGCAGCTGGCGCGCACGCAGTTCCATGTTGTGGAAGTCGGGGATCGGCTCGCCCAACTTGTCCGGCAGGTCGGCAAGCATCGCCTCGAAGCGGCCGAACGCCACACCGGCGTATCCGGCATACTCGGGCGTGACGGCCTCGAAGGTCAGTGCATCACGGATGAACACCGACACGCGCCACCACTCCTTCCCGTCGGTCCAATAGCTCTTGCCTGTCTCGCGTTCCGGCAGGAAGCGGAGCACTTTGCGGTCGATGTCGTTCTCTCCGGCCGCTACGAGCTTGGCACGGATGTGCCGCGTCACGCAGTCGATGTTGTGCTGCAGCAGGTCCACATCCTGGAAGATTGCCTGGTTGATGCGTTGCAGGACATAATTGTCCGGACCGTCGGTGACGACCCGGAACGTATCGTTGATCAGTCCGTTCCCTAACGGACGGATGTCGGTCACCGTACCTTCCGTGGCAAAGTGACCGACAATCTGTTTCAGTCTTTCGTCCATCGCGTCCGTTTTATTTGGCCAGGGCATAATGGAAGCCGTCCACCTGATTCCAGGCGCCACGGGTGAAATCGGGTACCTCAACCGGCATCGAACCATGTTCGAGCGAGACGCGCGAAAGCGGTGCCACACAGCACCATTCGGCCAGATCATACACATCCATATCGAGCGGCAGACCGTGGTGCAGGCAGTACACGAGACGGTAGTCCATGATGAAGTCCATGCCGCCATGACCGCCTACCGACTTGGCCAGCGCTTCGAATTCAGGCGTGAGGATGACGTTGCGATAACCCTCCTGAAGGGCCCGCATTTCTTCGCCTTCATACACTTTCTCGTCGCTGATGTGACGGGCGTCCACCTGGTCGGCCGGTTTGTCCACCCGGAGGCAGTACTGCCCGATCGGATACTTGGAAGCGTAGCCGTCGGTGCCCACCACCTGGTACATGCGGCTATACGGACGCGGTGTCATGACGTCGTGCTCGATGAGGATCGTTTTGCCCTTCTCCGTGCGGATGAGGGTGGAGGTCTCATCGCCGTTGGCGAACTCGCGCACCTCCATGCCAGTATGGTTCGCCGCAATCTTGGCACCGTTGAACGATTTGGTGTCCATCGACACGAGCGTCGTCATGCGGTCGCCACGGTGGATGTCGAGCACCTGGCAGACAGGGCCGATACCATGGGTCGGATACACATCTCCGCGGACCTTCTGGTTGTAGTCAAGCCGCCAGTTGTTCCAATACTCGTCCCAGAACGGATCGAGGTTGTGGCAGTAGGCGCCTTCCACATGGATTATTTCGCCGAAGAGGCCGCGCTGGGCCATCTCGAGCGTCGTCATCTCAAAGAAGTCGTAGATGCAGTTCTCCAGCATCATACAGTGCTTGCGGGTCTTTTCGGACTGGTTGATCAGGCCCCAGATCTGGTCCATGTCGAGGGCTGCGGGCACCTCGATGGCCACATGCTTGCCGCATTCCATGGCATACATGGCAATCGGATAGTGATTGAGCCAGTCGGTGCAGATGTACACCAGATCGACGTCAGCCTGCTCGCAGAGGCCGCGCCAGGACTCTTGCTCGCCACTGTAGGCACCTGCAGGAACAGGTTTGCCTTTTTTACTGATGAATTGCTGGCTCGATTCGACACGGTCGGGAAGAAGGTCGCACAGGGCCACGATCTCGGCACCGGGAATCTGGACAAGACGACGCACAGCCTCACTGCCGCGCATGCCCAGGCCCACAACACCGATGTGGACGGTTTCGATAGGTTCTGCCGTCAAGCCCAGGACATTCTGCTGCCCCGCCGGCCGGGTCGGAACCGGCGTCTTGATGATGTTCTCAACAGGCTTTTGCTTGCAGCAACCAGCCGCCAACAGGGCCAGCGCCGTAAAAATCAGGAGTAAATTGCGTTTCATAACGGAAAGGATATCATTTGTACAAAGATACACAAAAAAACAGAAACCTATCTCCTTCCCGCCGATTGGATCAATCCGATGAATCCTAATGGATGAGCGATGTGATCCGCGCACCGAGTTCGGCGTTCTCCAGGATGCCGTTGAAATGGTCGCGGCCAGGGCCCCAGACATAGTACGGTACGGCGATGCCGTTGTGGGAATCGTTTCCGAAGCCCACACCGATGCGGCCTTCCTTGAGATCACCGTCCTGGAGCGTCAGGGCTCCCGTCGCGTGGTCGGCCGTTACGATGACCAGCGTATGGCCGTCGGCTGCCGCCCACTGGAGCACGTCGCCCAGCACACGGTCGAAGTCGAGCAGTTCTTCCATGGCGTTGTCGATCCGGTTCTCGTGCAGCCAATCGTCGATGCTTGAACCTTCAATCATATAGACGAAGCCTTTGTCGCCGCAGTTCGTCGAAAGTTCGGCCAGGCCTTTGGCTACCATATGCCTGAACAGGTCGCCCCGCTCCAGGGCCACAGGCAGATTGTCGTCGGCCAGCAAGGCAAGTATCGGCAGATGCGCTTCCATCAGGGCCGTTTCGTCGTAAACCACTGCATATCCCTTCGTACCCATCTCGTCGTCGATGTTACGGGCATCTTTCCGCTTCTTTCCGAAATAGTCGCGGCCGCCGCCGGCGATGTAGTCCACACCGCTTTCAGCATAACCCGCAATGACCTCGTCGTATTTGTAACGATGATCACTGTGGGAGCAGAATACGGAAGGCGTGGCGTCGGCCATGAGACAGGTTACCGCAACGCCCGTCTTCTTGCCGCACTCCTGGGCCTTGACGAACATGGAAGGGATCGGATTGCCGTCCGGGTCGGTAGCGACGTGGCTGTTGCTGGTCTTCTGTCCCGTAGACAGGGCCGTACCGCCAGCGGCAGAGTCCGTGATCAGGTCGCTTAAGCTATAGGTACGTGACAGGCCCACGACCGGCATATTGTCGAGATTCAGTTTGCCGTGGTTCAGCACCCAGGCGCAACTCACCTGCTCCAGGCCCATGCCGTCACCAATCAGGAAGATAATGTTGCGGACTTCGTTGGATGCCGGCGGCTCCTCGACATTCACGATGTCGTAAGGATATGGCGTTACATAATAACTGAGTTTGTTCTCCTCCTTGTCCTTGCGGCAGGAACACGCGACGGAAGCGACCGCCAGCGCCAGCAGTAAATAATAACTATACTTCATGGGTTCAAATTACATATACTCTCCCTGAATGGTCAGGGAGCCGTCCGGATTGAGTTTCTGCGCCACAGCGAAGGGAACCGGATAACGGACGCCCTTGACTTCAATCTCGGCTTTCAGTTTCAGCGCGCCGCTGTTCCAGTCCACGCCCGCGGGCAGCGTCATCATCGCCTGACGGACGCCGCGCGTCTTGGGATAGCCCGCATCGAGGCAGCCGCTGATGTTGACCTTGCCGTCATCGGTGAACAAGGTCAGCCGCAACACGCCCGGCACACAGGCAATGCCGTCGTTGACCATGCCGAAGATCAGGTTGGTCCGGCCATTGTCTTCGCCCGAAACCCAGATCCACGAGGGACGGATCCGGAAACCGATGCAGGAGGCCAGGTCATCCAGTCCTTCGGGATGCCTGCGATAGTAACGGTACAGATTGTCGGCATTGATGTGATGCCAGTTCCAGAGCGAGAAATAATTGGCACCCACATCTTTGACATGAGAAATGATGGCTTCGTTGCGGGGAATGCCCGCCGCATCGCTGTGCATCGTCTCGTCGCGGCCGTCCGAGAGGCCGCATTCGACCGCGGCCGCCGTCCAGGCGGGACGGTTGCTCAGGGCCTCGATCTGTTCATTCTCGATAAAGATGGTGTCGGTCCGGAGCCAGTTGCCGTCGCGGACGGTCCGGTCGAGCACCGAAGAGTTGCCCACGCGGCTGTAGTCGGGCTGCGTGTTCGTCAGCAGCGGAACCTTGTCCCAGTAACGGTTCTGGATGTCGTACATCTTCAGGAAGGTCGGCTCGCCGCCGAAATCTCCGTCGAACGGATGATCCTCGTACGGCCAGGTGTGACCCTCGCCCCAGAAGCCGTACAGGCAGGTATCCATATACTCCACAAGCGGACTCCCGTTGAGTTCCTGCGCCAGCAGCGCGATCATTTCCTCGTAGCAGGCGAGGAAATACGGATCGTCGTATTTGGGGACCGTCTGGACCTTCTGATAACGTACCTCGTTGGGGTTGCCCTTCCAGGTGCCCTTGAGCTTGTGCATCGGCACCTTCTTGAGCATGAATTCCGGGAGGGCGTCCTCCAGGATGTCGGGATTGTTGAGCATGATGCGGAATCCCACCCGCTTGCCGTATTTGGCCGCCTTCTCAAACGTGATCTTCCAATAATCGTCGAAATCGAGGCGGCCCGCCCGTTTCTGGATGTGACGCCAGTTGGGACGGATGTACAACTTGGTCGCCAGCGGGAATGCGGCCAGTTCGTCGATTACCTGTTCCAGGCTTTTGCCCGGCACGGAAGGGGCTCCGAGATCTCCTGCGATATAGGAGGTGAGCCCCATTCCGAAACAGTCGAGCATTTGTCTGCCCGGCGTGGTGTACTGGACAACCGAGCCACCATAGAAGGCCTCCGGCTCATACTGCGGGAAAGGTCCCTGATAGAGCCGGTCCTTCACTTGCGGGCCGCCGCCGAAATCGTACTTCTCCCAATTGTGGGAAGGAACCCACGCTTTGAGAGCGGGTGCCATGCCGGCGGCAGCCGCAGCGAAGAGACTCGTCCTTAAGAAATCACGCCGTTTCACGTGTTAGTCCTTGTCGAGTCCAAGGTGGATCGAGGTGTTGCCGTCCTTGTCCTTGAAGGCCACGGCGTCATCCCAATCGCTGTTGTAGAATTTGGTAAAGAAGGCCACGGCGGGCGTCTTGATGCCGAAGGTCTTGCGGCTGATGCCGAGTTCGAAGAAGAACTTGCCGTCATCGGTCACGCCGCGCGTACCCATCACTTCCTTCACCGCGTCGGTCCACTCCAGATCGTCGCCGCCGATGTACCAGTCATCCCAAGGTTCATCACCGCAGCAGTTGCCTTCGTAGTACCATTCGCAGCCGAGGCTCTTGGTAGAGTAACCGGTCTGGCTGTTGTCATCGGCGTCCATACGGAGGTTCCAGATTGCCTGGTTGATGTCGAACATATCCTGTTCTTCGAGGACGAACATGAAGTAGATGTAGTTCGCATCGTAGTCGAACTTGCCGTAGCTCACGCCGTCATTGCCATAGAGCATGAAGTCAGGATAGGTCACGGCATCCCAGTCGGAGAGGGTTCCGTCGTCGAGTTTCACAGCCGAAGCCTTGGCCACCAGAATCTTGGTGGAGACCGTCTGCTGCTCGCCGTTGTAGCTGCCGCTCATCGATACCCAGTAGCTGCCGGGTTTCTTGAAGGTATAGGTGAAAGTTTCGCCGCTGCCCTCCGTTTCGCCAACGATGTTCCATTTGACATCCTTGGCGTCGGCAGAAGTGAAGGTGTAGGTCAGGCCCGAGCATTCGTAGGTAAACGAAATGTCCGGAATCGGTTCCAGGTCAAGGTCTCCGAGGTGGACACAGGCCGTCTGGGAGCAGACCATCAGAACAAGGGCCGTTAAGAATATGCTGATCTTTTTCATGACAGGGTCTTATTTATAAGCTTCATTCTGGGTGCATGCAGGGTTGTTGAGGATTTCCTGCTGGGGAATCGGGCAAATGAGCCGTCCGTAGTCGTACTTGGTGGTGACACCCGGCGCGGTGAGACCGGGAACCAGGCCCGTGCTCTGGCCGTTGACATAGTTGGTGTGGAAACCCCAGTAGTTGCGGATCACATCTTTCTTGTTGCGGAGCAGGTCGTAGATACGGAAGCCCTCGAAAGCAAGTTCGATGCGTTTCTGGGTAAGGACCAGGTCAACCAGGTTCGTCTTGATGTCGGCGCTGGACAGGTGGTAGTCGGCCGGGGAGTAGCCCTTGGACGCGGCCACATCGTAATCCATACGGCTGTCGATGATCGTGTTCAGGTCGGCCAATGCACCTGCCTCATTGTTCAGGTGGGCATAAGCTTCAGCCCGGTTGAGATAGACTTCCGCAAGACGGAGCAGCGGATGCGAGCAAAGCGTCGCGATGCCGTCCTGCCACGTATGCTTGGAGCAAGGATAGAGGATCAGACCGTTCTTCAGATAAGCCGGGCAGACAAAGCTGAAGCGGCAGTCCACGTCGATGTACTGGTCTTTCTCGAAATTCATGTCATCGAGCAGGGGCTTGCTGTAGCCTTCCTCACCCCAGCAGCCGGAAGCACCGTTGTAGATCATCGAGGCGACGGCGGCACTGCCCTGGTCGTCGGTGGCGATCATGCGCATGCACCAGATGGTTTCGTCGCGGTTGTAGGTCTCGGTGAAATAGCTCGGGAATTTCTTGGCGGATTCAAGCGCGTATTCGCCGCTGTTGATCACCTTGGTTGCGTAATCGGCCGCTTTCTGCCAGTCCTGGGTGAAGATGTACACGCGGGAAAGCATGGCCTGGGCGGCGCCCAGCGAAGCGAAACCCTTGTTGGATTCCCGATCGGGGAAAGAGCCGGCCGAGAAGTCCTGTTCGGCTTTGAGGAGCAGGTCGATGATGGCGTCGTAGCTGTCAGCGACGGATGCGCGGTCCTTGAGTTCCGAGTCGGAGCTGTCTTCCCGGAGGATGATGCCCAGATCGCTGGAAGCGGTGGCCGGATCGTACTGCTTGGCGTAGTTCTTCAACAGGGCGTGCATGCAGAAGGCCTTGAAGAATTCGGCCTCACCGCGCAGGTAGATGTCCTGTTCGGTCAGATCCTCTTTCTGTGCGATGGTGGCCAGGGCCACGTTGCAGGAGTAGATGAGCTTATAGTTGAGGGCCCAGAAGCTGCGGAAGTTGCCAAGCACCGGAGAACGCTCATCGTAGCGGAAGATCATGTTGAGGTCGTCGGAGGTCTCATGGCCATAGACCACGTCGTCGGAAGCGAAGTCGGCCAGCTGGTAATACTGGCGGCCCCACCAATAGTTGCTTTCGTCGGTATCGTCCTTCATGGTGGCGTAGCAGCCGTTGAGGATGTCTTCCAGGCCCGAAGGAGATGCGGTCATCTGCTCACCGGTCAGAGAGTCGGCGGGAGCGATGTCGAGATTGCAGGCCGTAAACAGGCAGCTGGACACTGCCAGGGCGAGCAGGATGGAAAATATCTTTTTCATGGAATTCCGGATTTAGAAAGTGAAGTTGACCTGGAAAATGTACTGCCGCTTGTTCGGGTAGCGGTCATCGATGCCCTGGATGGTACCGATGAGGCCCGAACCCGTCATATCCACTTCAGGGTCACCACCCCAGACGGTCGTGAACGTGGCCGCGTTGTCGCAGGAGAGCGAGAAGGTCAGGCCATTGTTCTTCATGATCGACTTGGGAAGGGTGTAGGACAGGGTGACGTTGCGGATCTTGAAGTAGTTGCCCGGCACCAGATAGCCCGTATGGTAAAGGGTGGCCGGTGCATAGGTCGGCGAGCCGATCGTGGCGATGTCGCCGGGACGGCGCCAGATCTTGTCTTCGTTGGAAGGCAGCAGGGAGTTTTCGACCCAGATGGCCAGTTCGCTGGCGCGGCTGCGGCCGTAGAGCTGGTTGCCCCAGACAAAGTTGCTGGTGGCGGACAGGCGGAAGTTCTTCCAGCTGAAAGCCGTAGAGAGACCGCCCTGCCAAGGGATGATCGGCGAACCTGCTTCGATGTAACGGGCGGAAGCATAGTCTGTGGTCTTGTTGCCGCTCGCATCGATATAGAGGTTGCGGCCCGTCTGCGGATCGACGCCGGCATATTCGCGGAGATACCAGGTAGCGAGCTGGCCACCGTCGTGGTACACCTGCGAGACACCGGAGTAGTTCGACTTGGTGACAGTGACACCTTCACCGAAGCCGGTCAGCCAGTTCTTGTTGTAGGCGATTTCGAAGTCAACGTCCCAACGGAAGTCGCGCGTCTTGACAGGCGTCGTCATGACGGCGGCCTCGAAACCGGTATTGACCACGGAACCCAGGTTCTGCCACTGCTGCGAGAAGCCGCCGGACGGCGGGAGGTCGCGGTAGACGAGCAGGTCGTTGGTCTTGTTGCGATACCAGTTCAGGTCGAGGGACAGCCAGTCGCGGATGCCGATCTCAGCACCGACGTTGAACTGGTCGGTCTGCTCCCACTTCAGGTTGGCGTTCGCCATCTGGGTCGCCGTGGCGGCCGAGTGGTTGTCGTACTGCGTGCTGTAGGAGAACGCTTCGAGATACTTGCTGGCGCCGATGTCTTTCATACCGGTCTTACCCCAGCTGACCTTGAACTTCAGGTTGGTGATGGCCGAAGCATTGAAGAAGTCCTCGTTGCTGACCACCCACGCCGCCGAAACGCTAGGGAACATGGCCGTGCGGTTCTGCTTGTTGAAGGTCGAAGACTGGTCGATACGGAACGAAGCGTTGATGAAGTACTTGGAGGCATAGTTGTAAGCCGCCTGGGAGATGAAGGACTGCATGCCCGTCACCGACATGGTGCCGGCCACGTCCTTGCTGTCGGAAGCGACGCTCAGCACATAGAGGCCGTACGGGAGGCCCTTGCCTTCACCGTAAACATTCTGCCACCAGGAGCGCTGGGCCTCATAGCCGACGAGGGCGTCGAACGAGTGCTTGCCCCAATCCTTCTGGACCTTGAACATGTTGGTGGTAATTCCGCCATAATCGAGCGACTGCTCTCCTTCCACCTGGTCGCCGGGCTGCATGTATTCCACGTCAGCGGTACGGTGGTAATCGAAAGTCCAGGCACCGGCGCTGGCACGGGTCTGCGACACGAAGGAGAGCCAAGGGGTAATCTGGGCGTTGACCACGAAGTCATAGTCGACACCGAAGCTCTTCGAAGTTCGGGAGTCCTTGTTCCGGTCGGAGTAACCGATCATCGGGTTCTTGTCGTAGCGGGAATACAGGTCAGTACGGCCGGTGAAAGGAACGAGATTGCCCTGGGAGTCATACGGGCTGTCCCAAACGACGCCTTGGAGCACATAGTAAACCAACAGGTCGTCCGGCTGGTCCTGCTTGTCGGCCCAGACATTGACGTTGTTGGTGATGGTCAGCCACTTGGTGAGATACATCGTGTTGTTGGAACGCACGTTGATCTTCTTGTAGCCGGTGTATCTCAGGGTACCCTGCTCGTCGTAGTAGGATACACTGTTGTAGAAAGAGTTCTTGGCCGTTCTGCCGGCAACCGAGAGGTGATGGCTGTGCAGCAGGGCGTTGCGGTAAACCAGGCCGCGCCAGTCCGTATCGGTATCCATCACCGACTTCGGCGCAACCGACTGCATGGCGACGTCGTCCACGAGGCCCGTTTCCGGGTCGCGGTAGTACTCACGGTAGTACTGGTACAGTTGCCGGGAGTTCATGAGGCGCTGACGGCTGAAATCCGCCTGGGCCATACCGACGGTCGACTTGAAGTTGAACTGAAGCTGGTCACCCTTGGCTTTCTTGGTGGTGATGACGATCACACCGCCGTTGGCCTGGGCGCCGTACATACCCGTGGAACCGGCGTCCTTCAGGACGGTGACCGTCTCCACGTCATTGGGATCATAGGAACCGCCGATGATACCGTCGACCACGTAGAGCGGCTCCTGCGGAGCGTTCAGGGACGACGTACCACGGATGCGGATGGAGGCCGAGGAACCCGGCAGACCGCTGCTGTTGATGACCGAGACACCGGCCACCTTGCCCTGGAGCATGTGGGTAATGTCGCTGGTCACCACATCGTTGAGTTTTTCGGCACCCACGACGGCAACCGCAGAAGTGATTTCCGCACGGGTCTTGCTGGAATAACCCACAACGACGATTTCGTCGAGGAGTTGCTGGTCAACGTCAAGGGCGACGTTGATGAGAGCTCGGTTCGAAACCGGGATTTCCACGGTTTTGAAACCGATTGACGTGAAGACCAGAACGGCGCTGCCGTCGGTCACGTTGAGGGTGTACGTACCGTCAACGCCCGTGACCGTGCCGTTCATCGTGCCCTTTTCCATGACGCTGGCTCCGATCATAGGTTCTCCGTCATCCGAAGCGGTGACGGTACCCTTGACCGTAATCTGCGCATTGAGCTGCATCGCTGTCAGCAGCAGGGCGAAGAGAAAGATCAATCGTTTCATAGACAATATTTATGGTTAAAATTATTGTTGCTTGGCTTCCAGTAACAGCGCGTGGTCGAACGACACGTCGAGGACCGTCTTGTCAGACGCCGTGACGGTGCCGTAGTCCACGTGGTTGTAGTAATCGGTAATATGATAGTCGCGCCCCTTTTCCAGGCCCCGGAGTTCGACCTGGGTCACTTGCGGGCCGCGGGTGTAGAAAGCATAGTGGAGCACGCCGTCCTTGCGGATGACGTAGGTCTCCGGGAAGTCGTAGCCGACATCGTAGAGGCCCGGGACGATCTCGCCCTCGGAAAGCCGCTTCGATTCATAAATCTCCAGCGCGTTCTTGAGCTGCGCCTCTTTCTCCGGCGTCAGCAGATACGAATGACGCACGTACGGGTTGTCCTTGGGCCAAGTGAACTTGGTGCCCAGGACCGCTCCGATACCCAATTGCGTCGGAAAGTCGTTCCCGCCGTCCGAAAGTTCGATGTGGTCGCCGTAATAGGCCGTGCGGGGCGCCAGGGCGCGGAGCACGTACCCTTTCGTGCGGATCTGCCAGCTGCTTTCCGGATCGGAAGAGACCGTCTTGTTGACGTAGGGCAGATGATAGACGGAGAAGCAGTCGCCGCAAGGGCAGAACTGCAACACGGCGTGCGGTTTGACGCCGCGGGCCGTCTCATAGATCATTTTGAAGAAATCGGGCAGTTCCCGGACATCCTTTTCCGGATCGTCGGGATGGTGGGCTGGATTGTAGTCCGGCGCCACGGCATTCATGTGCTGGCCGTCGAGTTTGAGGCCGTCGAAGCCCCATTCCCCGATGAACTTCTCCACCAGCGCTTTCTGTTCCTGAATGACATCCGCGTCAACCGGAGAGAGATACCAGCTGTCCCACCAGGTGATGTCCTGGGGTTTGCCGTCTTTGTCCAGAATCACGGCATCGGGATGACGCTTGAGGAATGCCGAGCCCGGGTCGGCGGCCAGAGGCGCCCACCACAGCTCGGCCTTTAGGCCGTTGGCGTGGAACTGATCTACCAGCATCTTCATGTCGGCATCGCCGTGGGGGAAACGCGCAGGTGTAAGTTCCCAGTCGCCTTCGGCGATCTGATAACCGTCGTCAAGCGTGGCCCACTTGAAACCCAGCTCCTTGACTTTCGGGAGGGTGCCCAGGATCTCGTCAATCGTGAAACGCCGCTCATAGCCCCAGGCGCACCAGGCAGGCTCGAAGGCCGCCGGCTCGCTTTCGGGCATCACGACGCCTTTCTTTTCCAGAAGACCGGCATAATTGCGCAGGGCGCCGAAGCAGTCACCGGTAAAGAGCGAGATGAAGGCCTCGCACGTCTCGAGCGTTTCACCGGGATGCAGCATGTACGGCGTGTCATATTCCTTCACGATGCCGACCGTGGCAAACGCTTCGCCCGCCTTCTTGGAAACGGGCAGGCTCACCAGCACGGGATTCGGCTCCAGATGACCGACCATCACGCCGGCATCGCGGCGCCACAGGCAGACGACAGGAACGCCGCCGCCATAGTCGGAGTTGTTCATGCCCATATAGTTCTGCTGGAAGAACCCGTCGCCGACCGGTCGGATCCAGTCGTCGCGCTCCTCCGTAGACTGTCCCTGGAAGGACCAGAAACAGGGGTCATCGCCCGCGGTCTTCACTTTCAGACCGCAGACCGACCAGCCGTTCACGGCGATATCCTCAGCCGATTCATTTGTATAACTGACCCGGACCACGAAGGTGGAAGGATATTTTTCATAGGCCGTAAGGGCCACTTCACGCTCAAGTTTGTTTTTCGATTCGCTCTCCAGGACCAGGGTACTCCCTTTCCCGAATGCGTCGGAAATCATCCGCCCTGACACCTCCTCCACAGGCCCGAAAACAACTTCTGCACCGTCGGCCGTGAGGGTCGAAAGCGTCGCCGCATCTTCCAGCAGCGGCTTGGCAGCACAAGCCGCCTCGAAATGCAGTCGTCCGTCCTTGCCTACGGACAAGGACAAGTCACCGCTTTTCAAGGAGTGGCCGCAACCCGTTGCCAGGAACAGGGCTGTCAGAAGCATTACCCAAAAGAGGTTCCGTGTTTTCATAACGCGAGTTGCTGACCAAAGTATTTCTGTGCGGATTCCTCCACGGCGGCTTTCGAAGCGAATGCGCCGGTACCGCCCGCGGCTGTGGTGTTGACCGCACCTGCGAGGTTGCCGAGCCACTGGCAATAATCCAGGTCCTTGCCGCGCACATAGGCGGAGATGAACCCGGCGTCAAAACTGTCGCCGGCCCCGATGGCATCGACCACCGATTTGTTGAGCATGGCCGGCATGTGGTGTTCCTTTTCCCGGGTGACGACCAGTGAACCGCACGTACCCATCTTGACAACGGTCACGTTGGCATAGGGCCGGATGGCGGCCACAGCTTCCTCGACGGAGTCTTTGCAGGTGATGGCCATCAGCTCCTGTTCGTTGGGCATGAAAACATCCACGAGCGGAAGGATCTTGGCGCAGTCGAAGTCCCAGGTCTCCTCGGGATCGAACTGGACGTCCATCGAGAGGGTAGCGCCACACTCCTTCACAAGCTTCACGATGTCGAAGAGCTCGCGGTGCAGCGTCTCCTGCAGGAAAATGGAGGAGATGTGTACATGCTTCGCCTCGCGGATGTTTTCCGGACGGATGTCTTTCACCCCCATGCGGCTCATGGCGCCGGGATAGGTGACGTTCGCCCGGTCGTTGTCGTAATTGAGGATGGCGGTCAGGCCGGTTGCCTCATCGTCCACCTCGATCAGGTTGGAAATATCGACCTTGCGCTGCTGCAGCGTCGATTTGACCACTTCGCCGAAACTGTCACGGCCGATCATGCCGACAAAAGAGACCTTCGCGCCAAGCGTTGCCGCATTGGCTGCAAAGATGGCGGTGGAACTGCCGAGCGTCAGGGTCATCTCCTTCGCAAAGATCTCCTTGCCGATCTCGGGAAAACCGCCGATCCGGTTGAGGAGCAGGTCCACATTCAACTCGCCGAGCGCCAGGATGTCAAACTTTTTCATAACTGGGCGTTCAGATTTACCAGATTGAAGGCTACATAATATTTGTCGATGGCCCGCTCGATGGTCGAGAGCACGATGCCTTCCGCATCGATGCCGTTGAGAGCCAGATTGTCGTAGAGCATCCGGCGGGCGGCCACAGCTTCGGGTTTCTGCCAGATGTAGCGGGCACCGGTCTGAATGAGCCAGCGCTGCCGGTCCGGCGTGATGGAGGCGAAGTCGTCGGGCGACTCGTTTCCATGGACCCACTTCTTCCAGCGGCCCGACTCGATGACGAGCCGTTTGAGGGTGGCCGTCATGTGGGAGTGCATCGGGACACGACCGGCGTCGTACAGGTCGTTTTCCACCGCCTCAAGTTCTTCAAGGGCGACGTATTCCGCCACGGTGAACTCAGGACCGACATTGGCAGCGCCCATGCCGGTGACGGGATACTCTTCGGGATTTTCCACGTCATCGGTATAATGACCTTTGATGAAGCTGCCGTAGCGGGCGACCGTCGAAGTCAGCTGCCGGGCCACGACCGGGTCGAAGAAAGTGGTATGCAGGTCGGTACCCACCTTGCCGACCACGAAGCACGGCCAGGCGTCGGCGCAACCGTTCTTCTCGAGGCCCTCCTTGAGCAGGCCGAGGAACTTGTTGAAAACCGACATGTCGGCCAGGCCGCCGTGCACCTCCTCGGTGCCGACTTCGTAGGCAATGGGAGCGATTCCGCGTTCCTTGCGGAAATTCTCGATATGGGTAATCAGTTCAATCGTGCGGGCGGCGACCACTTCGATGTCGATGATCTGGCCTTTGGGCAGGAAGCGGTCCACGGTGGGATCGACGTGGATCAGCTCATAGCCGGCCAGCAGCGCGGCCTCGTAGGAGCGCTTGACGCCCTCCATCGCTTTTTCGTACGGCCACATTTCGAGGGTCTGGATGTCCTTGAGCCACGGTCCGCCATGGTCGATGCAGGCCAGGAAAGGACCGGTGTAATGATTGCGGGCTGCTTCCACCTTCATCACGCGGACGAAATCTTCCTGCGTCATGCCGGTGTAGCCGCCGTCGCAGTCCACCTGGTTGAGGGTGGCGGCGAACAGGATCGGCGCATTGTTGCGCTTAGCGGCGCGGAAGGCCGCCTTGATGACTGCTGGAGAGTTGGGGCAGACGGCCAGCAACGTCATGGGCTTGTGCCCCTGTGCCGTCAGCTCACCGACCCGGTCCAGCAGTCTTCTCAATTTGGGAGTTTCACCTATGTTCGTATTTGTACTCATTTTGGTTCGCTTTTCAGTATTCGTAAATTTTCACGCCGCTGACCACACGGGAAATCGTCCCCCGCACCGAGGGCTTGTCCGGATTGAGGCCTTTGGAAAGGGAGAAGAAATAGCCCAGCAGTTGTCCGGCCAGGACGTACGGTACATATTTATAATCTCCAACGGCCAGATCGTCCGAGGCCGGCGCGTCGATTTCAAAGTCGATATCCTCGGTAATACCCGAAGGAGTAAGGGAAACGATGATCTGGGCGGCAGGGCGGTTTTCCTTGCTTACCTGATCGATCAGGTCGTATTCGTAGCGCCGGGTGGCAGGGTCGTCGTTCAACAGATAAACCACCAGGGTCTGCTCGTTAATCACAGCTTTCGGCCCGTGACGCAGTCCCATGAAGGAATCGAAGGAGCACATGATCTGGCCATCGGTGAGTTCCTGCAGTTTGAGATGGCTCTCGCAGGCGATGCCCTTGAGTGCGCCGGAGCCGAGGAACACGGCCCGGCGGATGTCTTTCGCCGTAGTCTGCTGCAGTGCCTTCGTCACTTCGTCTTCCAGGAAATGTGCGGCAAAAGCGGCGGCAGCTTCGAGCCGGTTTTTCTCAACCGGCAGGTTCTCGATGTTCTTGCAAAGCAGGCAGGCGATCAGCATGGAGGTGAAACTGCTGGTCATGGCCAGGCTCCGGTCGTTCGTTCCGTCAGGGAGAACGAGGACAAGGTCTTTTTCCGGATCGGCTTCGCGGGCCAGACAGCCGTCAGGATTGCAGGTGATGATCAGGTGCCGCGCGTCTTTGCAGAACTTGCGGGCGATATGCCAGGCCGCGACGCTCTCGGGGCTGTTGCCCGAACGTGCGAAGGAGATGAAAAGCTTGTCTTCCGGGCTCAAAAAGTCGGCGGGGGTCGAGACGATATCCGTCGTGGCGACCGAACGGGCCCGGTCGAAGCCATCACGCATGAAGAGACAGGCGGCTGTATCGGCTACAAAAGCCGACGTGCCGGCGCCGGTCAGCACGATCCGGGTCGACCTGTCGATCTGGTTGCCGGCGAGAAACCGTTCGATGTCGGCCTTCCGCGCCTCGATGATGCGGAAAGTCTCCATCCACATCCTTGGTTGATGTTCAATCTCCCGGATGGTATGGCAGTCCAACGTAAGCATATATAATAAGGTATTTTTGATTGTTCGGGTTTCGTGGCGATAACCTTTGGTGCAAAACTAACAATAAATTTATTTTTCGACAAGAAAATTTTGAAAAAATGTTATTTTTCGTAAATTTGCATCGGGAAGCCGGAAGAATTGCAAAAGTTGTTGCTTTATTTTCGAAACTTTTGTAATTTTGTATTCAGAAACGAAACAAAAAGTTTCGTAACGAGCCTCACACTTTTGTTATGAAAAGAAAATATTCGATCGAAGAGCGGAGAAGCAAGATCCTGAACTTGCTCCATACAGAAGGCCGCGTGCAGGTGGAACAGCTCGTGGAGACATTCGGTGTCTCCGAAGTCTCCATCCGGAAAGATCTCGCCGTGCTGGAAGAGCGAAAGCTGCTGGTCCGCGTGAAAGGCGGCGCCATCATCCTGCACCAGACGGACGACCTTGACGACATGTCCATCAGCCGTAAGCAACAACTCCATGCCCGGGAAAAACAACTGATCGGTCAGTTCGCCGCCACCCTGATCCACGACGGGGAAAGGATCATCATCGACTCCGGCACCACCACCATGGAAATCGCCAAGAACCTGGACGGCTTCAAGGACCTGACCATCATCACCAATGCGCTGGACATCGCCATCACGCTCAACAACTACAACCGTTTCACGGTCATCGTCCTGGGCGGAACGATGCGGTCGGTCTCCCACTCGACCGTCGGCATGATCTCCGAATCCGCACTGAAAAATATCTTCTGCGACAAGTTGTTCCTGGGTGTCGACAGCATCAGCATCAAAGACGGTCTCTCCACGCCCAGTCTGGAGGAAGCCAGTCTCAACCAGGCCATGATCGGCGCCGCCAAGGAAGTGATCGCCGTCTTCGACTCGAGCAAGTTCGGGCGCAGGACCTTCGCCCACATCGCCTCGCTCGACAAGATCACGACCATCATCACCGACAGCCACATTTCGCCCGAACTCAAGGAAATCATCGAAAAATCACACATCACCCTGCATATCGTCGATATCGACCAATAAACCATCCACACCGCCATGGCAGAAAAGAAACACAACTGGCTGCTCTACGCACTCATCACCATGGTCACCTGGGGCGTCTGGGGCGCCTTCTCCGACCAAACCTCCCTTCCCAAGAACCTGGTCTATGTCGTGTGGGCCCTGAGCATGATCCCCTGCGCCATCGCCGCACTCGTCAACATCAAATTCAAACTGGACATCCGCACCAAACCCGCTCTGCTGAGCATGGCCGTAGGCCTGCTGGGCGCCGGCGGACAGCTGGTGCTGTTCCTGGCCCTGGACTATGCACCGGCCTACCTGGTGATGCCGATGATCTCCGTAGCCCCGATCGTGACCGTGCTGCTGTCGGCCATTTTCCTGAAGGAAAGGGTATCCAAGCTGGGCATCGTGGGTATCGCCCTGGCTTTCGTGGCGCTCGTGTGCTTTGCCCTGCCTGACAATACGGACGGCAATGCCAAGAGTTGGATCTGGATCGTGTACGCCTCGGTAGTGTTCATCTGCTGGGGTATCCAGGCTTTCGTGATGAAACTGGCCAACAACTCCACGCCCGACGCCGAGAGCGTATTCGTATATATGGCCATCGCGGCCGTGCTGCTGATTCCCGTGGCCCTGCTGATGGGCGACGGCTCCGGCATCACCTCGCAGGGCTGGGGCGAACTGACCAAAGTGTTCTTCGTCCAGATCCTCAACGCCATCGGCGCCTTTACCCTCGTGTATGCCAACCGCTACGGCAAGGCGATGCTCGTGGCCCCGCTGGCCGATGCCTGCGCCCCGGTCATCATGTGCGTCATCTCGCTCATCCTCTACGCAGCCATCCCCACCGTTCCGCAGATCATCGGCATCGTAGCGGCCATCAGCTGCGTGTTGATCTTCAGCCGTGAATAGCATCACCCGTTTCGTGATCCGAATCTTCCTGCGCCTGCTGCCCCTGCTGCTCCTGGCAGGGGCCTGCGCGTGTGAAGACCCGCTGGCCAATCGGGGCATCGCCAAGCCGGAACAGAAGGAGAAAACCGAAAAGTCAACCAGTGGAAAACCCCGGAAGGTGCCCGAGATGGGCGCCTGCCAGGTCATCAACGTGCGGGTCGAAGAGTTGTCCGGCCTGTGCATGACAAAAGATTCAACGGCGCTCTGGGCGGTCGGCGACGAAGGGGCCATCTGCAAAGTATCGTTCTCCGGCGTTGTCACGCCTGTCTTGAAAACCAGGTTGGATGCCGAGGGCATCACCCTCAACCCCGCTACCGGCGACCTGTACATCGCTGTCGAGGGCGACCAGATGGTCTGTCGCGTCAAGGCCCCCGACTATCAGACGATCGATACGCTGTTCTTCATCAAGGAAGCCATCGAGGAGGACTTTGACAACAACGGGCTGGAAGGCATCAGTTTTTACAAGGACAGCCTGCTCTTCGTCGGCAGTCAGGAAGACGCCCTGCTCTGGACCTGCAAACTCGACGGGTCGATCGTAACCCGTCGCAGCCTGATGGATGAGACGTCCCTGATCGAAGAAATCGCCGGGCTCTGCTACGATCCCGTGAAGAATTGGCTTTGGGTCACCGACTCCGACGCCTGTAAACTATTCCTTTTTTCAGCCGAGACCTTCGACCTGCTGGCCTCCTACGACATTCCTTCCATCGAAAATGCCGAATCCATCTGCGTCGACCGCACCCATGGTTATGTCTGGGTCGGCAGCGACGAAGACTCTCCCAAAATCTACCGCTTCAGCTTCAAGTTCTGAAAACAAGGCAGGAAAAGCAGGAGCGTGTTCTGGGGTCGCTTCGTTCGAGTCTCCCGCTAAAACAAAATCGGCAGCCGAAGCTGCCGATTTGTTTTGAGCGGAAAACGGGGCTCGAACTATTTCTTGTAATATATTGAAAATCAATGTTTTATACAAAACCAAAAGACATAAGGTGAAACATAGGTGAAACTTTCGTGGCTTTTCAGGACGTATAGGGGAAGCGACGTCAAAAGACATGGAAAGAATGTGTCGTGTCATGAAGTGCCATGAATTACCCGGCAGAATGATGAAGGGCGTTCCACTTGATGGCGGGTCCAGCATCTAACTTGTTCAAGTAGAAAAAATTGTTTATCTTTGCTTGCAACCACATTGCGCGCGACACTTGATGGCCTTATTCTCGAAACTTAAACTTTGGCAAAAGATATTCCTGCTGGTCCTTGCGGGCATTTTTGTCGGCGGCGGCGGCCTTTTCCTTTATTTGATGCGTTTCCATACCTATCTGGTTGGGGACGATCCTTCGGCCTGTGTCAA